>Ga0209012_1001054_pt1 | contig 31589 bp, 22 predicted proteins | sample RS3BMetagenome_FD_184735 | JGI IMG/M metagenome (GOLD analysis project Ga0209012, IMG submission 184735) | Ferric oxide microbial mat and aquatic microbial communities from Rainbow Spring, Yellowstone National Park, USA - RS3B (SPAdes) (version 3) ...
TGCGCGATCGTGTCGGCGTCGGCGAGGGTGAACACCTCGCTGCTCACGTCGTTGCCGCCGATCATCGGCGTCAGCTCGATGGCGCCGTAGGGCACGCCCCACTTGTCGTGCAGGTTGTACGCGGCCTGGATGGCCGACTGGCCCATGTCGCAGGAGCCGCCGTTCACGACGCAGACGCCGGGGCTCGCCGAGCCGAAGTCCATCGTCATCAGGTTCACCGTGACGTAGCTCGGCCAGCTCGAGCCGAAGGTGTTGCGCACGGCGCTCAGCACCTCGTCGCCGTAGGCGTTGAGGCTGTCCTGCACGCCCGATCCGAGCGACTGCGCCGTGCTGGCGCCATTGTTGTTCGCGAGCGTGGCGATCGTGAGGCTGAAGCGCAGGCCGGGGTGGCCGCCGTGGGCCGCGGCGATGCGCGAGACCAGGTCCTGGATGACGCTCGGCGACTGGCCCGCCTCGATGTCGAAGTCGACGCCGATGAGGTTGGGCGAGGCCCAGCGCCCGACGAACGTCTCGAAGCCCGCGTCCGAGCCGCACGTGAACGAGCCGGCCGCGCCACCGGTCGAGACGACGTACTTGACGTTGGCCTGCGTGAGCAGCGGCACGTTCGCCTTCGCGAGCGCGTCGCCGGGCACGCCGCCCCAGTTCTCGCTGCCGCACTCGCCGGTGGCGAAGGCCATCGTGATGGTGTCGCCGCCGTTGTTCGCGAGATCGGTGCCGATGGGCGTGGGGCTGCCCGACACGTTGGTCGAGGCGACGTTCGTGTTCCAGTTCATGTTGATGCTCGTGTCCTTGTAGGGGCTGAAGACGAGCGGGCCCGCGTTGCCGCCGCCGCTGCTCGATCCGCCGCTGGACCCGCCGCTCGAGCCGCTCGAGCCGCTCGAGCCGCCCGACGACCCGCCGCTCGATCCGCTCGACCCGCCGGACGAACCGCCGCTGCCGCTTCCACCGCCGCCGCTGCTGCTTCCGCTCGATCCCCCGCTGCCGCTCCCGCCGCACCCGCTACCGCTCCCGGCCCACCCGCTGCCGATGCCGTCACTGCTCCCCGGGGCCGAGCCGCCGTTCGACGCGCTGCAGCCGAGCGCGAACACGGCGAAGAGGATCGGGAGGGCGGTGTGCTTGGCGTTCATGCCTCCGTAGTCGCGATGGGCGTCGCTCACGGCTCACGCCCGGCGGCGGCCAGCGCGCTGGATCGCGCGCGATCCAAGCCGCGCCGGCGAGCGCCCGCGTTATCCTGACGAATTGGTGCCCAGCGATCCGAAGCCGTACATCCCGTTCCCCGTCCCTCGCGATCGCGTCCCGCTCGCGTACGCGTACCGCAGCACGATGCTGCGCTCGACGGTGGCCATCCTCGCGCACCGCGGCCTTCACGACGCGTACGTCGCCGCGCTCGCGCCCGCGCACCGCGACGCGATCCTCACGACGGTGCCCGGCGAGTGGCTCTCGGCGGAGGTCGCGATGGCGCACTACGAGGCGTGCGATCGCCTCGACCTGAGCGAGATGGAGCAGGCGAGCATCGGCTGGGAAACCTCGCGCCGCTTTCACGGTCCGGTGCTCATGACGGCGCTGCGCGCGATGGGAGCCGTGAGCTCGCCCTGGGCGGCCACCTCGCTCGTGCACCGTACGTGGGGGCGGGTCTGGCGCGGCAGCGCGATCGCCGTCGGCAAGATCGCCCCCAACGAGGCCGTCCTCGAGCTCGCCGGCTGGCCGCCCGCGCGCGTCCGCTACGCGCGCGTCGCGTTCCGCGGCGCAGTGCGCGGCGCGCTCGAATACTTCTGCCGACGCGCGCAGGTTTCCGACGTGGCGGAGCTGTGCACCGCCCTGACGATCGGTCTTCACGTCGTCTGGTACTGAGCGCGTCCGGCACCGGATCCGGCGCAGCCGAAGAGCCCTCACGCCGCGTGGAGATCGTCCGCGTGGCCGGCGGTGTGCATCCGCCCGGCGCATGGCGGCCCCGGCCAGGCTGCACCGTGGCCAGGGCCATTCTCTTCGCCGCGGCCCCCATACCCATGCCGCTCAGCAGCAGGCGTCAAACTCATTAGCAAGCGTGCGATTTAGGACCCCCGGTTGCGATGAAGGGGGTCGGGGCGGGACATCGTTCCGCTGGGCACGGAGCGTGCTCCCGGCGGCCGCGCCATGCACGCCATCTTGTTCGGGATGAAGCGCGCCTTTCAGGCGAGCCTTCGCGTGATGCGACGTCCGCTGCAGCCCTTCGGGCTGACGGCGGCGCGCTTCGACATGCTCTGGTGCATTCTCCAGTCGGATGCGCACGACGACGCCTATCCGCTCTTCCAGAGCGAGGTGCGAAAGAGGCTCGGCGTCACCGCGGCGACCGTGACGCGGATGATGCAATCGCTCGAGGCGCTGGGGTTGGTGCGCCGCAAGCGCGACTTCTTCGACCGTCGCCAGATCGTCGTCAGATCGTCGTCAGCCTCACGAGAGACGGCCTGGACCGCGTCCGCGCCGCCTACGCCCATTTCGTCGAGCGCAAGGCCGCCGAGCGGACGATCCGCAGCGCGCTCGGCGATGAGAAACCGATGGGCGAGCGACCGTCCGACGACCAAGCCGCGTCTTGCACGATGGACCGACTCGGGGAGTTGCTCGACCGCATTCGAGAGGGCTTCGGCGATCGAGCGGACCTCCATTACCGGCGGCGCCGGGGCGATCCAGGCATGTGGCTTGCGCCCGATGGTGGCTCGGGGAGCCGCGAACCCCCCTAGTGCAGGCTAGTTCGCGTCGAGCAGCGCCTCGAGCATCGCCGCCTGCTCGGCCGCGGCCGGATCGTGCAAGTCGCGGGCGAGCAGCGCGAGCGAACGCGCGTGCATGCGGGCGACCGGGCGCAGAGCGTCCGGCGCGGCGTCCGAGCCGCCGCCGACGAAGGCCGCGTCCAGCCGCGCGAGCGTCGCCAGCGCCGAGGCGTACGCGATGACGTCGCCGTTGCGCGAGTTCGCCAGCCGCTCGACGTCGTCGTCGTAGACGCACGGCAGGTCGGCGCTCATCGTGCGTCGCTCGCCGCGCGCGACGTCGGCGAAGCGGGCGCGCACGTGCAGCGTGTACGCCTCGCCCGGCGTCCAGGCCGGGATCGTGACGCGCACCACTTCGGTGCGCTCGTCGCCGGCGCGCACGTCGCCCAGGGCCAGGTCGCCCCCCTCGAGCTCCCAGCGCGCCGTGCCGCCCGACGCCTCGAGCACGTGCGACGGCGCCGGAGTCCCGTCGAACGACAGCACGACGTCGCGGAACGCGACGGTGCCGGTCGGCGGCACGAACTCCTCGATGGTGCGCGCGCGCGCCGCCACGTCGACCCCGCCGCGTGCCGTCGTCGCCACCACCCCGAGGGGCACCGCGTCGTTGCCGAGCCCCTTCGGCGCCTCGTCGCTCGCCGCGTCGGGCGCGTCGCTCAGCACGAGCACGCGCCGCACGGCGTCCGACGCCAGCGCTCGGAGCGCCCTGGCGACGGCGCCCGCGCGATCGCGCGTCGCGCCCGACGCCGACCGCTCGGCGAGGTGCCGTTCGATGGCGGCCGCGACCAGCGATCGGTTGGACGCCGGCATCGCCGGCACGACGACCCGCCCCGACCCCGCGTCGACCACCACGACGCGGTCGCGGCCCCCGAGCTGGCCGAGCGCCGCCGCGCACAGCGCAGCCGTGTCCGGCCCGCGGCCGTCCAGCACGATCGCCAGGTCCTCGCCCCAGCGCGCGGCCCCCGGCGCCGCGGGCGCCATCACGTCGATGCGCACGAGCATCTCCCCTCCCCAGGAGGGGACGCGCGTGTCGCTCGGTCGCAGCGACACGGCCAGCCCGCTGGTCGCGACCACCGTCGCGTGGCTCGTCTCGGTGAAACGGCCGCTCTCCGGGACGAGAAAGCCGATGGGGGCGCGCCACGCCTCGTACGGGTCGTGCACGATGATGGGCTGCGGCACGTCGGCGGTGTCGTGGAACTCGAGGCCGTTGGCCGTCACGACCGCGGCGCCGTGCGCCCCCTTCTGCGGGAAGACGAGCGTGCCATCGCGTGCGAGGAAGGGGTGGGCGCACGCACACGCGCCCGCGCTCACGCCGAGCAGCGACATCCGCGCGATCACGCGCCTCATGGCTGCCAGCATAGCCCTGCCGGTTGCCGGCGCGATGTTTCGCACGCTAAATAGTTCACCCGGAGGCCGCCCATGATTGGCTTCGAGCCCACCGACGATCAGAAGATGGTGCGCGAGTCGGTCGCGCAGTTCGCCCAGGCGAGGCTTCGCCCACGCATCCGCGAGTTCGAGAAGGCACGCCGCCTGCCCGACGACGTGCTCGAGGCCGCCCACGAGATGGGCCTGCCGCTGGCCGCGTTCCCCGAGAGCGTGGGGGGCGCGGGGTTGGGGCTGGTCGCGCAGGTGCTCATCGAGGAGGAGCTCGCCTACGGTGACCCCGCGGCGGCGTTCGCGCTCGGCGGCCCGGGCGCGTACGGCTGGGCGGCGCTGCTGCTCGCCGAGCCGGAGGCCGCCAGGCGGCTCATCGCGCCGTTCACGGGCGAGGGGGCGCACGCGCGCTTCGGCGCCGTGGCGTGGGGCGAGCGCAAGGCGGCCGCCGACCGCGGCGGGCTGACGACGACGGCGACGCGCACCGGCGGCGGCTGGAAGCTCGACGGCGAGAAGAGTTACGTGCTGCACGCCGAGCGCGCGCACTCCTTCGTCGTCTTCGCGCAGGTCGACGGCTCGCGGGGCTGGCACGGGCTGGGCGCCTTCGTCGTGCCGCGCGACGCCCGCGGGCTTCGCGTGGTGCAGCGGGAGCAGACGCTCGGTCTCGACGCGGCCGGCTTCGGAGGCCTGGCGCTCGACGGCGTCGTCGTGCCCGACGAGGCGCGCCTCGCGCACGGCGGCGACGTCGACCGCCTCGCCCGGTTCTTCGCGACGCAGGGGCTGCTGGTGGCCGCGCGCGACGTCGGCCTGGCGCGCGCAGCCTTCGAGGTGACGCGCGACTACGCCGAGCAGCGCAAGGCGTTCGGCAAGCCCATCGGCCACTTCCAGGCGGTCGCCTTCACGCTGGCCGATCGCGCGACCGACGTCGAGGCCGCGCGTTCGATGGTCTGGCGCGCGGCCTGGCTCTGGGACGAGGTGGGGCGCGGCGCGGAAGGGGCCGACGCGCGCGACGCGCTGCTGCACGGCGCGTGGGCCGTGTCGTTCGCGCACGAAGCAGCGATGCGCGCCGGCGACGACGCCGTGCAGCTGCACGGCGGCTCGGGCTTCATGCGCGACTACCCGGTCGAGAAGTGGATGCGCGACGCCAAGCAGATGCAGCTCTGCGGCATGACCGCCGAGCACGCCGATCAGCTGGCCGCGCTCGTCGCCCTCGGGCGGCCGCTCGACCCCGCGCTCGTGCTGCCGAGCGCCGAATCGCAGAACGTCTTCATCTGAGAGGAGCGCACGATGGCGATCGATTTTTCCCCGAGCAAGCGCCAGCGCGAGATGCAGGCGATGATCCACCAGTTCGCCGAGAGCGTCGTTCGCCCCGAGGCGCTCCGGTGGGACCGCGAGCACGGCGTGCCGCACGACTTCTTGCGGCGCATCGTGATGATGTCGCAGGCGATGGGCACCAGCCTCGCCATGGGCCCGAGCGCGACGGACACGAAGGGCGGCGAGCCCGACCCCGAGCAGCGCAAGAAGCGCCAGCCCGCGCTCACGGCGCTGCTCGCCGCCGAGGAGGTGGCCTGGGGCGACGCCGGGCTGTTGCTCTGCCTCCCGGGGCCCGGCCTCGGCGGTCCGCCGGTGCGCGCGAGCGGCACGCCCGAGCAGAAGAAGCGCTTCTTCTCGATCTTCGAGGACATGAGCGACGAGCTGCGCTGGGGCGCGTACGGCCTCACCGAGCCCGGCGCGGGCAGCGACGTCGCCGGCATCCGCACGAGCTGCCGCAAGGACGGCAAGCACTGGATCCTCGACGGCCGCAAGTGCTTCATCACCAACGGCGCGCGCGCGTCGTGGACGGTGGTCTTCGCGACGATCGACCCCACGCTCGGCCGCGCCGGGCACCGCGCGTTCGTCGTGGAGAAGGGGACGCCGGGGTTTTCGGTCGGCAAGATCGAGGACAAGATGGGGCTGCGCGCGAGCGAGACCGCGGAGCTCGTGTTCGAGGACTGCCGCGTGCCCGAGGAGAACCTGCTCGGCGGCGAGGAGAGCTACAAGACCAAGGAGGGCTTCATGACGGCCATGAAGACCTTCGACAACACGCGCCCGCTGGTCGCGGCGATGGCCGTGGGCATCGGCCGCGCCGCGTACGAGTACGCGGTCCAGTTCGTGAAAGACAACTACGTGCTCTCGCGCCCCATCCCGCGCTACGCCGCGATCGCCGAGAGGCTGGCGCGCGTGGGGCGCCAGCTCGCGGCCGCGCGCATGGCGGCGTGGCGGGCGTCGTGGCTGGCCGACCAGGGGCTGCCGAACGCGAAGGAGGCGAGCATGTCCAAGGCGCTGGCCGGCGCCGCGGCCATCCGCGCGTGCATCGAGGCGATCGAGATCTGCGGCGCGGAAGGGTCGATCGCGCGCGACCACCAGCTCCTCGAGAAGTGGTTCCGCGACATCAAGGTGTACGACATCTTCGAGGGCACCGGGCAGATCCAGCGCATCGTCATCTCCAAGCGCCTCCTGCCGGACTTGAAGTCGTTCTGAGCCCCGCTACCTATCCGGAGGGTGAGCCGCCAAGATGCCAAGAGCGAGGGAGAAAACAGGAAGGCGGGAAGGTGGGAAGGGTTGGGGCCAAGGTGCGGCTTCCAGCCAAACCCTCCCGCGTTCCCGCCTTCCCGTGATCTCTTTCTCCTCCCCGTTGGCGCCTTGGCGTCTTGGCGGCTCTCCTTCTCGTTGGTGTTGCTCGTGACGGCGGCGGCCGGGTGCCATCGCCCGTCGTCGCAGCGAGAGCAGGCGGCGCCCTCGGCGAGCGTCGTCAGCATCGGCAACGTCATCGGCACATGCCCCGACGTGGTCGCCTGCGAGCGCGAGTGCGACGCCGGCTCGGCCGACCGCTGCCGCCGCCTCGGCGCGACCTACGCGTTCGGCGAGGGCGTGGACAAGGACGAGACGCGCGCCGCCGCCCTGTACGAGCGCGCGTGCGAGCTGAAGGATGCGCCGGCGTGCGTGTTCGCGGGCGCGATGTACGAGTACGCGCACGGCGTCGCGAAGGACGACGCGCGCGCCGCGCGCCTCTACGAGCGCGCGTGCGATCTCGGTTGGGCGGCCGGCTGCTACAACCTCGCCATCATGTACGAGAACGGCCGCGGCGTGCCGAAGGACCGCGCCAAGGCCGGGGACCTCTACCAGGTGGCGTGCACCGCCGGCGCCAAGCAGGCGTGCGACAAGGCGCGCGAGATGCACGCTCCGCCCGTGCCGCCCTTCCTCGACGGCGGCCTGCCGTGAGAGGAGAGCCGCCAAGACGCCGGGACGCCAAGGGAGAGGAGAAAGAGATCACGGGAAGGCGGGAAGGCGGAAAGTTTGGGGTGGACGTCGCTTTCAACCAACCCTTCCCGCCTTCCTGTTTTCTCCCTCTCTCTTGGCGTCTTGGCGGGTCCCTAGAACAGACCGATCGCGAAGTGGAACGCGCCGAAGTCCTCGTAAGGGCGGCGCGTGACGTTGATGCCGTAGTCGAACACGAGCGGCCCGACCGGCGTCTGCACGCGCACCCCCGGCCCGACGTCGGCCCGGAAGACGAGGGCGTGATCGAAGATGTACGTGGGGTCGAACCACAGGTTGCCGACGTCGGCGAAGATGGCGCCGTCGATCGGGCCGCGGATGGGGAAGCGCAGCTCGGCGCGCGGGTTGATCATCAGGTTGCCGCCGCGCAGCGGGATGACGCAGTTGGTGTCCGAGCTCACGCACAGGTTGGGGTTCTTCGCGATCTGGTCGGCGTAGTCCTGCGGGATGAACGTGTCCTGCAGCCATCCGCGCATCGAATCGAAGCCCCCCATGAAGAAGAGGCGGTCGGGGTAGCTGCAGAAGGGAGGCGCCGGGTTGCTCGGGTCGGTGCTCGTGCAGTCGGACATGCGGACGTTCTCGCCGAGGCGCAGCTCGAGGGCCAGGGTGATCTTCGACGTGATGGGGATGTAGCCGGCGAAGGTCTGCGTCAACCGGACGAAGTGCGAGAACGTCTGCGGCGCGGGGGCGAGCGCCTTCTGCACGTCGGGGTTGGTCGTGTCGATCGCGCACTGCGCCAGGTTGCTGACGTCCGGGGCGACCGGCGCGCCCTCGGGCGTCGAGTTCACGAGCTCCGCGCCGAGGTACACGTACGTGCCGCGCTTGGCGTTGAAGGCGCTGTCGCGCCGGTCCCACGCGATCGACACGCGCTGCGCGTTGACGAGGCTCGCCCCGTCGGGCACGCGCAGCGCCGTGGCGAGGCCGGTGATGTTGACCCCCGAGTTGGCCTGACACGCCAGGTACGCCGCGATCGAGTTGAACTGGAAGAGGCGGACGTCGTTGTTCTCGATGCTCGGTCCGACGGCGATCTGCACCTCGCGGCTCGGCCGGTAGTTGAGCGAGAGGAACGCCGCCGTCTTGTCGAGCGTGTAGTCGCGCTCCAGATCGCGCACGTAGATGAGGTCCACCTGCCCGCGCCAGACCGGGCCCAGGCCGAGGAAGCCGAGATCCGGCAAGCCCGCGGTGAGGGTGATGCGCCGCGCGAGGCGGTCCTGGATCTGCTGGTAGTTGGTGGCGACCTGCGGATCGAGGATCAGGAAGTCCGGCAGGTACGACAGCTGCGCGCGGAACGTGAGGCCGACCGCGTCGCCGAACGCGTTTCGCTCGTCGTACTCCAGCGTGCCGCGCACGCCTTCGCCGGTCGAGAACCCCGGCGTCACCTCGACGTAGCGCGGCAGCCGCTCGACGACGTCGACGATGACCACCTTGTTCGGCTGCGGGACGTACGGGTCGCTCAGCCCGACCTGGATGCTCGAGAAGACCCCCAGCGTGGCGATGCGCTCCTGGGTCTTGCGCACGTCGCTCGTTCGGTACGGCTGGCCGATCTGCAGCGCGATGCGGCGCCGCACCACGCTCTCGCGCGTCGTCTCGAGGCCACGGATGACGATGCCGCGGACGATGACCTGGTCGCCCTCGTTGACGTCGAAGCGGACGCGCGCCCGCGTCCAGTCGAGCGACGGCTCGAGCGTGTACTTGACGTCGACGTACGCGTAGCCGGCCTCCTTGTACCAGTCGACGATGCGGCGCCGCGCGTCGTCGAGCTTCGCCGTGCTCACCGGCTCGCCCAGCGGCAGCTCGGCGGCGGCGAGCACGTCCTGCTCGCTCATCGACTTGACGCCCGTGAAGCCCACGTCCCAGAGCGTCGTGCGCGGCCCGAGCTTGACCGGGACGAGCAGCTGCATCGTCGGCGCGCACTCGATGCCCTGCGCGGGGTCCGGCCGGCAGGTGTGCGCGGAGCCCAGCGGCTGCGCGGGCAGCGGCAGCCCGGTCGCGTCGTAGGTGCACGCGAGGGTGCCGAGCGGCGGCTGCGGCAGCGGGACGCAGCGGCCGGGCGGCGACCGCGGGCTGCATTGCGCGCGCACGATCTGCACGGGGCCGACCTGCGCGTGGAGGAATCCCTCGTTGCGGTAGAGCTCCTGCACGTGCTCGACCGCGCGCTCGTACGTGTCCGCGACGTACGTGGCGTCGGGGTGCAGATCGAGCGGCACGGGGCGCGCGCCCGTGGCCATGCCGTCCACCCCGGCGCCGACGGTGGCGCTCACGCTCTGCGGATCGGGGTCCACCAGCAGGTCCGCCCCCGGCAGCTCCTCCTCGAGGTAGCTGTCGATCTGCGTGCCGATGTCGGCGGGCGAGCGCGGGCCGCCGCCCGACAGGTTCTTGATGGCGTCGAGCTTGAGGCACGGATAGTGGCGGGCGACCACGCTCACGCGGCGGTGCTCGTCGACGTGGAAGACGAGCAGCTGCACCGGATCCCGATCGCTCCCGCGCACCTCGGGGCGGACCTCGACGTCGAGGAATCCGCGCTTCTGGTAGAAGGCGACGAGCTTCTCGGACAGGTGCGACGGCGAGCGGTCGGTCTCCTCGTCGAGGCCGAGCGCCGCCGTGAGCGCGACGGCGTCGTAGTGGTCGTTGCCCTCGAAGCGCGGCTCCTGCCGCGCGCCGGTGTCCACGCGCACGCGCAGCACGACGCGGGCATGGCGCGCGCCGCGCTCGTCGCCCCGGACCCACACCAGATCGTGGGTGACCTTCGCGTGGAACCACCCGTGGCCGTGCAGCGCGTGCTGCAGCGCGCCGTCGGCGGAGTCGATCGCGGGCTCGTCGGCGCGGTCGCCCGGGTGGACCTCGTAGACCGACGTCAGCGGCTGCACCTCCGAGAACCCCGCGCCGAAGACGTAGAAGTGGCGCCGGTCGATCGTCCGCGGCGCGCCCGGGTGGACGTCGACGACGACCAGGGTGCGCGTCGGGTCCTCGGTCGAGCGCGTCTGCAGATCGACGATCGCCTCCGGGTAGCCGTGCAGCGCGAAGAAGCGCCGCACGCGCGCGGCGACGTCGTCGACGTCGGCGCCCACCAGCTCGCCCCCGTCGGCGAGATCGGCGGCGCGCAGCAGCTCGTCGCGATCGAGGCGCGCGCCGTGCAGGTCGACCTCGAGCCGGCCGACGAGCTTGCGCGGCACGACGCGCACGACCAGCAGCGCGCCGCCGTTCTCCGCGGCCGCCGTCACCCGGCCGCGGGCGAAGTGGCCCGTGGCGAGCGCCTCGTCGAGCGCGCGGCGCGCCGCCGCCGCGGTCAGCGCCTCGCCGGGCCGCACGCTGCGCAGCGCGGGCACCTCGACGTCGTCCCACACGTTGCCCTCGAGGACGACGGCCACGCGGGTGATCGGCTTGCCGGCGAGGTCCCGCAGATCCGGCGGCGGCTCGAGCGTGGGCACCTGCGGCGCCTCGGGCGCCGGCGGCGCCGGCGCGATCGGCACGACCTGCTCCTCCTCCTGGGCGCGCGCCGGGCCGGCGGCGGCGAGCACCGACGCCAGCACGGCGAGCAGCCCGAGGAACGCGATCGTCAGCGAGCGGCGGGTCGGCACGTCGTCCACCGCAAGCTACTCAAACTCCAGCCTCCAGCGAAGATCGACGCCGAGGTTTCCGAGCGCCGAGGAGGACACGTCGTTGATGTTGTCGTACGAGCCCTGCACGCTGAGGCGGTTGTTCAGGCGCCACTCGATGTCCGACCGCAGCTCGCGGTCCTCGGACACCAGGCCGGTGCTGACGCTGGCGCGCAGGTCGTTCGTGAGCCGCTTGCCGACGGTGAGCTGCGGCTCGGTCTTGCCCGTCACCGTCGAGTAGGCGCTGCCGAAGCGGAAGTCGTCGATGATCGGGACCGCCTGCTTGACCGCGCGGTCGGCGCCGCTGGCCGCGCCCAGGTAGTTGAGCGCGATGCTCGCGCCGATGCTGCTCGCCTGCAGCTGATCGAGCTCGGCGTGCGTCATGCCGACCGCGAGCAGCAGCACGATGTCCTCCTGCGAGAGCGACGGCTCGCTCGTCATGTCGACCCGCAGGTTGTCGGCGTCGCCGTAGGCGTGCAGCGTGATTCGCCAGAGGGAGCTGCCGCGCGTCGAGCTCGTCGACGCAGCCGTGGGTCCGCTTCCGGCGCCCGTTCCGGCGGCCGCGCCGGCGGCGGTGTCGCTGTAGCGGCGGTACTCGGTCACGGCGGTGATGTCCACGTTGGGCGCGACGCGCGTGGGGTCGTCGAAGCGGATGAGGCCCTGGCGCACCTCGAAGTCGTTCGACTGGAAGTGGAAGTGCCCGCCGGGCAAGGTGCGGAGCGCGCCGCGCAGACCGACCCGCTGGTTGGTCCCGGTCACCTCCAGGCTGCCCGAGTCGATCGCGAGCTGCACCTCGACCAGGTTGTTCTTGATGACGATCGGCGCGCGCGAGCGCATCCGCAGGTCGAAGGCCACGAAATCGAGCGACGGGTCGTAGGCGTCGACCTCGGTGCGCTTGGCGCGCGTGCCGAGCGCGGTCAGGTCCGTCGTCAGGGCGATGGGCCGCGTGTAGCGGAAGGACACGACGGTCACGTCGCCGGTGACGTGCGGCAGCGCGCCGCGGTGCCCCTGCGCCTTCGGGTCGTAGGTGACGTCGAGGTCGGCGTCGAACGTCGCCGACACGCCGTCGGCCGGCGTCAGGCGCACGCCGCGGGCCACGACGCGCGAGTCGAGGCTGCCCAGATCGAGGCCGCGCACCGGCACGGACGCGTCGAGCTGCACCGTGCCGCCGGCGAACTTCCCCGACCCGGTGGCGACGATCTCGTCGGAGCTCGCGTGCACGTCGAGGCGCGCGTTGGTGATGGCGCTCGGCAGGCCGTGGATCTCGATCTCGTCGCCCGCGGCGTGCAGCTCCCCGGAGAGCGCCGGCGAGGCCGCCTTGCCGCTCAGGCGCACCACGCCCTCGACCTTGCCGCTGGCGCGATCCACCTTGGGCACGAGGCGCTGGAGCACGGCGAGGTCGACGGGCTCGAGCCGCGCCTCGAGCGCCAGCGTCGGGTCGGTCGTCACCTTGCCGACGCTGCCGGTGAGCACGAATCCGCCGCGGAAGCCGTCGGGCGTGTCCAGCGTCATGTGCAGCGGGGGGGTGGTCAGCACGTCGTCGGCGAGCGTCAGCGGCTGGCTCGGCGGCTCGAGCGTCAGCTTCTGGCCGCCGCGCGAGACGAGGGTCGGACCCAGGAACAGGCGGGCGCGCGACCGGGCCGGATCGTCGAGCGGGACGTCGTCGACGATGAGCTCTCCCCAGAGCTGGCCGCCGATCGTCGTCGATGCCGGCTCGGTGATCGCTCCGTCGGCCTCGGCCGCCGGGCTGCCCTGCGAGCGGATGCGCGCCAGCGCGCCGAGATCGAGCCCCCGCAGCGAGAGCCGGCCCGACAGGTGCGGCGACTTCGCCCGCGTCATCACGACGTCGCGCAGCAGCACCGTGCCGCCGAGCAGATCGCCGTCGACCGCGAGCTCGCCGTGCGCGCTCGCGTCGGCCAGGTACGCCGCCTTGTCGAACGGCGGCGCAACCGGCGCGCCGCACCGCGTGCGACGGACGCTGCGCTTCTGCTGCGGCATCCGCTCGGTCATGCGCACGTCCAGGTGCGAGCCGGGCACCGCGACCTGCCGCACGCGCACGCCGGCGACGTCGAGCTCGGCGCGCGCGACGAAGCCCGCGTCGGGGTGGAAGTCGTCGAGGTCGCCCGTGACGTGCGCCACGCCCGACACCGTCCCCTCGACCTGCGGTGCGAACGGCCCGAGCGAGTCGACGCGCGAGAGCGGCACGCCCTCGAACATGACGTTCGCGGCGAGCGCGCCCCCCCGGCGGATCGACGCCGAGCCGAGCACCGTGCCCGCCGCGCCCGCGCGCGTTCCGCTCGGCGGCTGCACCTTGTGCAGCACGAACGAGCGCACGTCGAGATCGGCGCCCGCGATGCCCTGCTCGCGATCGTACCAGCGCAGCGACACGTCGGCGTCGCCCTGCGCGAACCGCTCGCCGTACACCGAGACGCGGCTCAACGTCCCCTTGGTGTCGACCGCGACGTACCCCGCCCCGCACGCGTCCTCGCGCCCGCCGAGCGCGACGTGCACGTCGGCGCGCGCGGCGATCGTCGCCTCGAGGCCGTCGAACCGCGGGTCCTGGTCGAGCGCGAACATCGAGAGCAGGTCGCGAAGACCGAGCCCGCCGCTCTGCCCGACGGCGTCCACGACGAAGCCGCGCGCGCCGCCGAACCTCAGCGTCGCCGTCGGCACCTCGTACGGGCTGTCGCGGCGCTTCGCCCGCACGCCCGTGACGTCGACCTCGGGTTTGTCGACGTCCACCACGACGTGACCGGCGCCGACGTCGCCGAACGCCACGTCCGCGACGGTGAACCCCGCGATCGACTGGATGTCCCCGCGCGGCTGCGGGTGGCTGAACGTCCCGTCGACGTGACCGGACACCTCCGCCCTGCCGTGCATCGTCACCGGCCCGATCGGCGAGATGTCGTCCAGATCGGCGGTGATGCGCGGCACGTCGACGCGCAGGTCGTCGTGGAAGCCGATCGACACGAACCCGCCCTCGACGTGCGAGTGCGGCAGCGTGGCGCGCACGTCCATGAACTTGATGCCGTCGGGGCGGATGCCGAGGTGGGCGACGATCTGCGCCTCCGAGAAGCCGAAGATGCGCGTGCGCGCGAGGTCCTCGGCCGGGCGGTCGTAGACGCCGAACGTGTACGTCTTGGCGGTGAAGTCGCCGTCGAGCTTGAGCGGCAGCAGCGTCCCGGAGACGAGCGGGGCGTGCACCTCGCGGATGTCCCAGCCGACCCACGAGTGCGGGTGGACGCCGAGATCGCGCAGCAGCTTCGTGAAATCGGCCCCTGCCACGTCGAGGCGCGTCTTGTCGATTCGGGGACCGCCGCTGGCGAACGGGTCGACGACGGTGTCCGACAGCGTGACGAGGCCCCCGGCAAGGCGCAGGGTCGTCTTCGGGCTGTAGACGACGTTCCGGCGGACGGCGACCTGGCTGCGTAGCTCCTTCGCGAACCGGTACTGCAGGAGCCGCACGTCGTGCGCCTCGAGGGTGCCGCTCAGGTCGGGGACGAGCGTGTCGTCGCCGAAGCGGACGTCGACGTCGACGCCGATCCACCCGTCGGTGTCCGGCAGGCTCACCGCGCGCTCGGCCAGCGCGATGGGCGCGCGCGCGCGCACGTGGCCGTCGACGGCGGGCCAGGTGCTGCCGCCGCCGGCGTGCGGCAGGACCACGTGGACGTGGCCGAGCGACAGCTCGACGCGCCGCTCGTCGCCGGCCGGCAGATCGCACGGCGGCGTCGTGCCGGGCGCGGCGTCGAGGTCGGCCGATCCGACCCCCTCGAAGCGGCGCACGAGGACGCTCCCCGGCTCGACGCGCACCCGCCCCTCGACGCGGCAGAGGGCGTCGTCGTCGGTCGCCGTGCCGCCGCCCGCGGTCGCGCGCTGCCGGTGCACCTCGGCCCGGCCGGCGCGCAGCGCGATCTCGAAGGAGGCGCCGGCGGGATCGTCGTCGGCGGTGACGTCGAGATCGAGCGAGCGGGCGGCCACGCGCACCCCGTCGAGGTCCAGGTCGATCGACGCGTCGGTGACGGCGAAGGCGTTGAACGGCGCGCGCAGCGGTCCGTGTCGCGGCGTGCGCGACGAGGTGCTCACCGCGAGGTTGGTCAGCTTGCCGCCCCGGACGACGGCGCGCACGTGCGGCTCGTCGAGCTCGACCTCGTCGACGGCGAGCTTGCCCGCGAGCAGCGCGAACAGCTTCGGCCGGATGCGCACGCGATCGCTCTCGAGCGCGGGCGCGCCGCCGTCGCTCGATTCCACCCGCACGTCCGTCAGCTCGACGGCGAGCGGCCAGACGCGCAGCGCCATCGCGTACGTCGCCACGACCCCCTGCTGGCGCAGCGCCCGGGCGGTCTCGCGCGCCGCCCACGTGCGCGCCCACGCCGAGCGCACGACCAGCGTCGCCGCGAACGGCAGGACACCGACCAGCGCCAGCAGCAGGCACACCGCCTTCGCGACCCGGCGCCCCCACCGCCGGCGCCGCCGACGCCGCACGGCGGGCAGCGCCGTCTCGCGCGCGTCCGTCGCCGGAGGGTGGGTGTGGGTCGTCGCCATACGTGGGGTGCCGTTCCATTGGACGGAGAGGCCCTCGCCCCACTTTAGCCTCCGGCCCCCCCTCGGGCCCATTTCCGCGGCCTTGGGCTATACCCGCGCCCGCATGCGACGGACCACGCCCGGCGTGCTCGGTGCGGAAGAGCTGCTCGACGCGCGCGTCGCCCGCGCCGAGAGGCACGGCGTCGACCGCGTCGTGGGCGTCCTCGAGCCGCTCGTCAGCGAGGCGCGGCGGCAACGGCTGCAGGAGGTCATCGCCGCGCGCCTCGCCAGCGTCGTGGTCGTGTTCGACGGCCCCTACGACCCGCACAACGGCGCCGCGGTGGTCCGGTCGTGCGAGGCGTTCGGCGTGCAGCGGCTGCACGTCGTCGAGCGCGACGGGACCCCCTTCGCGGTCGCGCGCAGCGTCGCGCGCGGGGCGCAGAAGTGGATCGACGTCACGTGCCACGCCGGCGCCGGGTCGCTCGTCGGCTGGGCGCAGCGGGAGCAGGTCCCGCTCGTCATGGCGCACCCCGCCGGCGAGCTCGTGCCCGAGGACCTGGCGGCGATGCCCCGCGTGGGCGTCGTGCTCGGCAACGAGCGCGACGGGGTGCGCGAGGCCGTCGCGCGCGCGTGCACGGCGCGGGTGCGCGTGCCGATGCGCGGCTTCGTCGAGAGCCTCAACGTCAGCGTCACGGCCGCCATCCTGCTGCACGCCGCCACGCGCGCCCGGCCCGGGGATCTCGACGAGGCGACGCGGCGCCGGCTGTACGCCCGCGGGCTGATCCTCTCGGTCCCGAAGGCCGACGACATCCTCGACGCCGGCTGACCTGCCGTCGCGCGTCGTTGCGGCGCCGCTCGGCGCGACTTACCTTCGCCTGCACTCGACAGCGATGGCCGACGATCTCTACGCCGTGCTCGGCGTGCCGAAAAACGCGGACGCGGACGCCGTCAAGAAGGCGTACCGGAAGCTGGCCGCGCAGCTCCACCCCGACAAGAACCCGGGCAACAAGAAGGCCGAGGAGCGCTTCAAGCACGTGAACCACGCCTACGAGGTGCTGAGCGATCCCAAGAAGCGGCGGCTGTACGACGAGTTCGGCGAGGAGGGGCTGCGCGAAGGCTTCGACGCGGAGCGCGTGCGCGCCTACCGCGACTGGGCCTCGCGCCAGGGGCGCGGCGGCGGCGGCGGGGGCGGGGGCGCCGGCGGCTTCCCGGGGCAGACCGTCGACCTCGAGGATCTGTTCGGCGGCGCGGGCGGGGGGGGCGGGATCGGTGACCTGTTCGGGGACCTGATGGGCCGCGCGCGACGCCAGCGCGGGCCGATGAAGGGGCCCGACCTCGAGAGCGAGATCACGATCGACTTCGCCTCCGCGGTGCGCGGAACGGCGCTCGAGCTACGCCCGCAGGGGCACGCGAGCGCGCCCGTGACCGTGCGCATCCCTCCGGGCGCGTCCGACGGGAGCCGCGTGCGCATCGCGGGGCAGGGGGGCCCGTCGCCGAGCGGCGGCCCGCGCGGCGACCTGGTGCTCACCCTCCACGTCACGCCCCATCCGTACTTCCGCCGCGAGGGCGACGACCTGCACCTCGACCTTCCGGTGACCCTGGCCGAGGCGTACCACGGCGCCAAGGTCAAGGTGCCGACCGTGGACGGCTCGGTCACGCTGAAGGTGCCCGAGCGCACGCAGAGCGGGAGCGTGGTGCGCCTGCGCGGCAAGGGCGTGGCCAAGAAGGGGCGCGCCCCCGGCGACCTGTACGTGCACTTCCTCGTGCACATCCCGAAGGACGGCGGGGCGGAGGTCGCGCAGCTCATCGACCGGCTGGCGCAGTTCCAGGAGGCGGATCCCCGGCAGGACATCCGGCTCTGATTCGAACGGTGCGGGAGGTGCAGCGCAGGCGCGCAGGAGCCCATGCGCAGCGCCGCCCTCGCGCTCGTCCTCGCGCTCGCCGCGGCGTGCGCGCCTCGTGACCCGTCGCACGCCGCCCCGGGCGGCTCGGCCGCCGCCGACGCGGGGCAGGACGGATCGGCCGGCGACGACGCGGGCGCGGGCACCCCCGCCAGCCCCGCCCCGACGGCCGCCGCGAGCGCGTGCGATCGCATGTTCGAGGTGCTGACGAGCTTCCGGTGCGGCGGAGCGGCGCTGCGGGCCGACCTGCGCGCGTGGATGCGCGACCGCTACCGCCAGAGCTGCGTCGCGCGCATCTCGCTGCCCGACAGCAGCGCGACCGCGGCGAGGCTCGACGCGTGCGCCGCCGCCGCCGAGGCGGCGGCCTGCGACACGACCGCGGTCCCCGCCGCGTGCCTGAATCGTCCCGGCGCGCGGCCCGACGGCTCGCCGTGCGACGACGACGCGCAGTGCGCCAGCACCCGGTGCGAGCGCGCGTTCGGCACGCCGGCCGACGGCGGTCCCGTCGTGGTGCCGACGTGCGGGCGCTGCGCGCACGCGGGCAGGGCAGGCGAGCCGTGCGGCGACGCCGCGGGCGGCGGCGGGTGCGTCGACGGCACGGCGTGCGCGGCGCAGGGATCGGCGCGCGTCTGCCGCCCCGTGGCCTACGCGCAGACCGGTGCCGCGTGCGACGGGAGCGCGCGGCAGTGCGGCGAGGGGCTGTCGTGCGACGAGGCGCGGGGCAGCTGCGTCGCGCTCGGGCGGCGGGGCGACGCGTGCATCGGGTCCGGCGAATGCGCGCTGCCGCTCGCGTGCGTCGGGGGCCGCTGCGCGTCGCCGCTCGCCTCGGGCGCCTCGTGCACCGAGGGACGCGACTGCGCGGGAGGGCTCGTGTGCGATCCAGCCCGCCAGCGGTGCGTCGAGCCGTCGTGGGCCGCGCCCGGAGCGCCGTGCAGCGCGGCGTCGCCGTGCGCGGTCGGGGCCTGCCCCGGGGCGCAGGGCGTCTGTCCGCGGGTGCTCGACGACGGCGCGCCGTGCACCGCGTTCGAGCCGGGCGAGACCTGCGCCCCCTACGCGGCGTGCACCGACGGACAATGCACCCTGGAGTACGCCAGCGCGTGTACGCTCGAGTGAACGATGAGGGCACTCTGCGCGATCCTCGGGGGGTTCGTCCTGGGCTGCGGCGGTGCGTCGGCGACGGCGGCTTCGCCCGCGTCCGCGTCGGCGGCTTCGCCCGTGTCGGCGGCGCCTTCTCCCTCGCCGGTCGCCGCCGCCGCCGCGCCGAGCCCGCCGCCGGCTCCCGCCGCGAACGCGTCGGCCCCCGTGCACATCGCCAGCGGCGACTACCACACGTGCGCCATCCGCGGCGACGGCACCGTCCGCTGCTGGGGGCGCAACGAGGAGGGGGAGCTCGGCGACGGCACCCGCCAGAACCGATCGACCCCCGTCGCGGTGGCCGGCGTGAGCGGCGCGGTGCAGCTCGCGCTCGGCGCCAACTCGTCGTGCGCGCTGCTTCGCGATCGCACGGTGCGCTGCTGGGGCGCGGGCAGGGCGTGGGGCGACGGCAAACAGCGCTCGAACGTGCCCCCGACGCCCGTGGCCGGCGTGAGCGACGCCGTGCAGATCGACGCGGGCGGGCTCCTCGTCTGCGCGGTGCTGGCCAGCGGCGCGGTCAGGTGCTGGGGCGACGAGGGGGACGCGATGCCGGCGGGCGCGACCCGGCCGCCCGCGAGCGACGCCGTCCAGGTGTCCGCCGCCGAGGCCCACGCGTGCGCGCGCCTGCGCGACGGCAGCGTGCGCTGCTGGGGCGACTCGCCGTGGAACGGCACCGGGGGCAGGTCGCTGGCGGCGCCGCCCGTCACGCAGGCGACGACGATCACGACCGGCGACGACGTGGCGTGCGCCCGCATCGCCGACGGCACGGTGCGCTGCTGGGGGCGCAACGACCAGGGGGAGCTCGGGCGCGCGCCGGACGAGCACTGGCACCCGGACGCGCCGGCGGTGGACGTGTCGGGCGTGACCGACGTCACGGCCGGCGAGGCGCACCTCTGCGCGATCCTCGGCGATGCGACGCTGCGCTGCTGGGGCTCGGACAGCGACGGCGAGCTCGGTCGCGGCAAGCAGGGCAACCCCGAGCGGCCCGGCCCCGTGCCGGGGCTCACCGGCGTCGCCGAGCTCGCGCTCGGCGCCGATCACGCGTGCGCGCTGACGAAGGACGGGGCCATCTTCTGCTGGGGGAGCAACACCAGCGGGCAGCTGGGCGATGGCACGACCGAGCGGCACACGACGCCGGCGCGCGTGGCGTGGTGAGGCGGCGGGCTCGCCGGCGTCGCCCGGCGGCTCCCCTCACGCCCAGGCGATCCGGTACCCGACGGTCGTCTCCGAGCGATGGGCGTCGAGCTCCGCGGTGACGACTCGCTGCGCGAAGAACTCGCAGCCGGCCGTGATGAACCCGCGGTAGGCCACGCGGAAGTAGCGGATGGCGGAGAACGGGTTGCCGATGAACTCGACGCGCGCGTCCTTCGGCCCGACGCGCACGAGCCGTCCGCCGCCGCCCTTCATGGTGCGCGCGTAGATGTCGAAGAACTTCTCCAGCCCGAACAGGGGCGAGACGCCGGCGCCCTTGGCGGCCGCGCGCAACACGGTGCCGATGAAGGTCCGCTGCAGCTCGTGCACGACCGCCGCGCCGAGGCGGAGCTGCTCGCCGGCGGGAAGGGCCAGCGCGTCGCACGCGCGGTAGTGCGCGACGCCGAGCTCGATCGGCAGCCACGTCCCGGCGACGCTCGAGGCGATCGCCAGCTCGTCGTCGGGCGCGAGGCGCGCCCGGTAGGCGTCGAAGTGGCCGTGGGCCTGCAGCGCGCGGCGCGACGCGAGCAGCAGCGTGCCGCGGCAGTGGGTCGCCTCGGGAACGGCCGAGAGCGTCCGCGGGAACGGCACGAGCACGTCCTCGGCGTAGGGACTCATGCGAGCATGAACTCTGGCCGGTCCGGCGGGATCCGTCCAGGGTGACCCGCGGCCACGGAGCCGGTGGAGCCGTCACTTCGGCGGCAAGTCGTCGCCGGGGGCGGGCCTCGGCGACGAGCTGCCGCGATGCGGGGTCGGCTGCAACGGCGGCTTGTCGCCGAGGTGACTCGCCGCCTGCCGACGCGCGGATTGCACGTGGGCATCGGCGTCGCCGGCCGGATCCTGCTCGCGCGCCTCATCCAGGAGCGAGAGGCACTCCGCCCAGCGCCCGGCCGCGCACGCGTCGAACGCCTGGCGGCGCAGCTCGGCGGGGGCGATGAGCGGAGCGGCAGACTCCGGCGGCGGCGGCGGCGTGCTCGGCGCCGCGGACGGTGGCGGCACCGGGGCGTCCGGGTGCGGGTGCATCAGCCGCGTGTAGAGCAGGCCCCCGCCGATGCTGACGCCGACCGCCGCGGCGGCCAGCCAGAGCACCACGGGGCGCCGCCGCCGCGTGCGGAGCGATCGCATGCGGGCCCGCGACACGCGGCGCTCGTCCTTCTGCCAATCGGCGACCTCGTGCTCGAGCTTCGCGCGGACCGCGCGCGCGTCGGCCTTCACGCGCTCGGCGTCGCCGCCGGCGGCGGCGATCTCCTTGAGCGCGTCCTCGGTGCTCATCGACGCGGCGCGCTCGAGCTCCTCGTCTTCGAGCGCCTCGTTCTCGAGCGCGCTCCAGATCTCCTCGGGGGTGGGCTTCGGCTTGGACATCACCCGTTCTCCTTGTCCTCTCTAGCCTTCGCGCGGCGGGCGGCGACCAGTCGCTTCACGTGGCGGTCGCGGCGCTCCTTGGCGCGGTAGAACTCGTTCACGTCGATCCCGGTGGCCGCGGCCATCTCGGCGGGCGTTTCGAGGCCGTCGAGGCGCAGCTTCATCCAGACGAGGTTCGTCTTGTCCCTGGCCTCCACGAAGGCCTGGCGCAGCGGCTCGAGCTCGCGCAACGCGTTGCGGCGGTTCTCGTCGGCCTGCTCCATCTCGACGGCCATGTCCTCGGGGGACGGCGCGTGTCGGGCCTGGAGCGTGGCGGTCTCGGTGGCGGCCGCCTCCTCGTACTCGTCCCTCGTCTCCCGTTCCCGCGCGTCGTGGCTGACGAGGCTGCGCACGACGCCGCACAGGTACGCGGCGAGCGTGAACTTGCTCGGGTCCCACGTGCGCCGCTCCCACAGCAGCGAGTACGCGCGAAGCTGGAGCTCCCTGGCGAGGCGTTCGTCCTCGTCGGTCCGCTTCATCGCGTACAGGAACGCCTTGACGAGCGCCCCTTCGACGTCGTGCGCGACGAGCAGCTCGGTGAAGCGGATCTCCTCCTCCTTCGAGAGGAGGCGCGCCTCGGTCTGCTCGACGGGCTCGACCTTCGGCGGAGCGTAGAGCGCGGCGAGCTGCTCGTCGGACAGCTGCCGCGCCGGCGGTTCGCGGAATCGACTCAAGCGGATCCCTCCCTGGATGGACAGTCGGGACGCGCGCGAGGGCCACGCCTTCCTGCCTTCACCCCCTTATGCCCGGCTCGCGGGGCGGATTCCGCGTCGTCGCATCGCGCGAACGCGTGGCGGAGGGAGAAAGTGAAGTGCTCTCGCGTGCTTGCGTTCGTGTCGAATTTTCACGTACGAGCGACGGTGCCAGCCTTCGTGGGGGCCAACCCGCGGGTTGGCAGGCGCAATGGGCGCGCCGTCACGCACACCGATGCAGCCATCGGCCGAATGACGAGCGGATCGACGCTCATGGCGCACGGAAGCTCGTCGAGCACGAGGGCCATGCGGCCCCATGACGGGCCGACCGAGGTTCACGATGCACCTCACGACGCGGAGCGCGCACGGCGCGAGCGGGAGCACGCGCGGGATCACGCGGCATGACGGCCGTCGTCGTCGAGAGCAGACGCGCCACGAAGCCGAGCACGTGCGCCATCGGCGACGGGACGTACGTGACGACGCTCATGAAGGCCTTCGTGGGCGTGAGCACGCTCTCGATGAAGCTCACCACCGTCGCCATCCGCGAGAGCACGTGCTCGATGAAGCTCATGGCGGTCGTCATGAGCGACGTGACGACCGTGGTGAAGCCCGTGACGACCGTGACGAGCGTGCTGGCGTGCTCGACGAAGGTCGTCACGGTCCTGCTCGGAATCATGACGAGCCTGCTGAAGCTCATCGCGGTGCACCATCGGATCGCCCATGCGCCTCAGAGGGTCCCTTCCGGGGCGAGCCGGCACTCGGGCGCTGGACTCCATACCCTATGGGGGTATGTTATGCGCCGAACGGCAGGAGACCTCGAAGTCATGCACACCGCCCGGGAAAGGGAGAAGCTCATCGCTCGCGTCCGCCGCATCCGTGGGCAGGTCGAGGCCGTGGAGAGGGCCATCGCCGAGGGGAAGGGCTGCTACGAGGTCCTGCAGACCGTCACGGCGGCCCGCGGCGCGCTGAACGGCCTCGTGGCCGAGATGATCGAGGACCACGTCCGCTACCACGTCCTCGATCCCGAGGAGAAGGTCTCCGCCAGGCGCGCGCGCGCCGCCGACGAGCTGGTCGACATCGTGCGCGCCTACGTGAAGTAGCCGTGGAACCCGCCAGCCAACCGGTTCCGTTGGTACCCGAGGCCGCACGAGCCCCCGCCGCGAGCGCGCCGGCCGAGGACGAGCACTGCGCCGACGAGCACTCGGTCGCCAGCGGGGATCTCCTCCGCATCGCGCTCGTCGCGGTCGCCGTGGGCGCGTCGTGGCTGTTTCCCTGGGAGCCGTTCTTGCGGATCAACCTCGTGGCGCTCGCCGCGACGCTGATCGGCGGCTACCCCATCTTCAGGGAGGCCTTCGAGGCGCTCCGCGAGCGGCGGATGACGATGGAGCTGTCGATGACGATCGCCCTCGTCGCGGCGCTCACCATCCGGGAGGCGTTCACCGCCGTCGTGATCGTGCTCTTCGTGCTCGTCGCCGAGGTGCTCGAGCACATGACGGTAGGCCGCGGCCGGCAAGCCATCCGGGATCTGCTCGACTTGCTGCCGCGCACCGTCGCCGTGCGCCGCGCCGATGGCGTGACCGACGTTGCCTCGAGCGCGTTGCGCGTCGGCGAGGTCGTCGTCATCAGGCCCGGCGCCCGCGTACCCGTGGACGGCGTCGTGGTCTCCGGGCACTCGTTCGTCGACCAGGCGGCGATCACGGGCGAGTCGCTGCCGGTCGAGAAGGTCCCTGGAGCACCCGTCTTCGCAGGCACGATCAACCAGTCCGGCGCGCTCGACGTGCGCACGACCGGCATCGGACGCGACACGACCTTCGCGAAGATCGTCGAGGCCGTCGAGCACGCGGAGCAGTCGCGTGCTCCGATCCAGAAGACGGCCGATCGGCTCGCGGGCTATCTCGTCTACTTCGCGCTGGGGGCCGCCGCGCTCACGTTCCTGCTGACGCGAGACGCGCGATCGACGATCTCGGTCATCATCGTCGCCGGCGCGTGCGGCATCGCCGCGGGGACGCCGCTTGCGATCCTCGGGGCGGTCGGGCGCGCGGCGCGACACGGCGCCATCGTCAAGGGCGGCATCTACGTCGAGGTGCTCGGCCGCGTCGACACCGTCGTCCTCGACAAGACCGGGACCCTGACGCTGGGAGCGCCCGAGGTCGTGGCCTTGCATCCGGCCGACGGCGTCTCCGAGGCGCAGCTCCTCGAGGCGGCTGCGATCGCGGAGCTGCCCTCGGAGCACCCGCTCGGAAAGGCCGTGCTCGCGAAGGCCCGGGCCGAGGGGATCACGCCGCCGGATCCGGACCGGTTCGCGTACATGCCCGGCAAGGGCATCGTGTGCTCGCACCGCGGCGAGGCGATCGTCGTCGGAAGCCGCTCGCTGCTCGACGGCGAGGGCATCGCCGTCCCGGAGGCGATCGCCGCCGGCTCGACGGTGCTCGTCGCGCGGGCCGGGCGCTTCCTCGGCGCGCTCGAGGTCGCGGACGTCGTTCGCCCCGAGGCGGCGGCCGCCATCGGCGAGATCCGGCGCATGGGGATGCAGACCGTCCTGCTCACCGGCGACGCGGCCTCGATCGCGCGGGACGTCGGCTCGCGTCTCGGCGTCGACGCGGTCCATGCCGAGCTGCTCCCGGAGCAGAAGCTCGCGAAGGTGCGCGAGCTCCAGGAGGCGGGCCGTCGTCCGGCGATGGTCGGCGACGGCATCAACGACGCACCCGCGCTCGCCCAGGCGGACGTCGGCATCGCGATGGGCTCGGGGACCGACGTCGCCCGGGAGTCTGCGGACGTCGTGCTCCTCGGAAACGACCTGCTGAAGCTCGTCGAGGCCCTGCGCATCGCGCGCCGGTGTCGCGGAATCATCCGGCAGAACTTCGCGGGGACGCTGCTCGTCGACGGCCTGGGGATCGTGCTCGCGTCGCTGGGCTCGTTGAACCCGCTGCTCGCGGCGTTCATCCACGTGTCGTCCGAGCTGCTGTTCATCCTGAACTCGACGCGGCTGCTGCCGTCGCGAGGTCTTCAAATTTCTTTTCGTCTGCCCAAGTCCTCGTGACTCCGAGCCTTTGCCGCCGGCGCGCCGCACGGCTGCATCCCGTCGCGCGGAATCGGCACGTCGAGCCGGGCATAGGGGCTCGCGCAAGCGCGCGGCGGTGAAGGGCGACGTGACCGGCGTGACCATCACGCCGGTGACGGCACCCGAGGCCGAGCAGCCCGCCCAGGCTGCACGGCCTGCACAGCAGACGGCGTCGAATGCTTCGAACGGCGGCAACGCCACGAAGTAGGCCGACGCCACGCGGCGCCTAGCCAGCGCCAACCCCGGAAACCCGGGCGCGTCGCGGACCGAAACGCTCGCGGCGCGCCCGGGGGCCCACCTTCCACCTTCGGGCGGACGCGGCCGTTCGCGGCCGCGCGTCATCCCTTGCGCGGCCCAGCCGCGCGCGATACGAGTCGACCCGTCCGGCGGTGGAGTCCGCCGTAACCGCGGCGCGAGGCTTGCGCCGCCAATGACTCCTGCGGCAGCGCAATGCGCCGCGGGAGCTCGACATCTCCTGCGGCTCGACGAGAGAGGAGGCAGGCGATGCGGATCAAGGAACTGCGGGCGCGCGAGATCCTCGACTCCCGAGGGCTCCCCACGATCGAGGCGGACGTCGTGCTCGACGGCGGCGCCGTCGGCCGCGCGGCCGTCCCGTCGGGCGCCTCGACGGGCAGCCGCGAGGCGGTCGAGCTGCGCGACGGGGACAAGGAGCGCTTCAACGGCAAGGGCGTCCGCAAGGCGGTGCGGCACGTCGTCGACGACATCGGCCGCGCCGTCGCCGGCGAGGACTTCGCCGATCAGGCCGCGCTCGACCGCGCGCTCTGCGACCTGGACGGGACGCCGCAGAAGGCCAGGCTCGGCGCGAACGCCATCCTCGCCGTCTCCCTCGCGGCCGCGCGCGCGCTGGCCGCCTCGCGCGGGCTTCCGCTCTACCGGGCGCTCGCGCGCGACGACGCAGAGTGGGTCCTCCCGGTGCCGATGTTCAACGTGCTCAACGGCGGCGTGCACGCCGAGAGCGTCGACTTCCAGGAGTTCATGATCGCGCCCATCGGCGCGCCGAGCTTCGGCGAGGCCGTGCGGATGGGCGTCGAGACGTACCAGGCGCTCAAGTCGCTCCTCAAGGAGAAGGGCTACTCGACGTCGGTCGGCGACGAGGGAGGCTTCGCGCCGGCGCTTCGCGCGAACGTCGAGGCGATCCAGCTCATCCTGCAGGCGATCGAGCGGGCGGGGTTCGAGGCGGGAACGGACGTGGCGCTCGCCCTCGATCCGGCGGCCAGCGAGCTGTTCGAGGGCGGCCGGTACGTGATGAAGCGGGCGGGCGGCCGCGAGCTCTCGTCCGAGGACATGGTCGCGCTCTACGAGGACTGGGTGCGCCAGTTCCCGATCGCCTCCATCGAGGACGGCCTCGCGGAGGACGACTGGAGCGGCTGGAAGCTCCTGACCGAGCGGCTCGGCAACCGCATCCAGCTCGTCGGCGACGACATCTTCGTCACACAGGCGGCGATCCTGCGCAAGGGCATCGACCAGGGGATCGCCAACGCGGTCCTCATCAAGCTGAACCAGGTCGGCACGCTGACCGAGACCCTCGAGACGATGCGCGTGGCGCGCGAGGCGGGCTACCGCTGCGTCGTCAGCCACCGGTCGGGCGAGACCACCGACGACTTCATCGCCGATTTCGTCGTGGCCACCGGGGCGGGCCAGATCAAGACCGGCGCGCCGTGCCGCGGCGAGCGCGTGGCCAAGTACAACCAGCTCGTGCGCATCGAGGAGGAACTCGGGTCCAAGGCGCGATTCGCGGGGCCGGGGGTGTTCGCCCGCTCCGCGTCCGGCTCGACCCCCGCGCGATGACCGAGCCGGAGCAGCCCGGCAAGACGCGCTGGGTCAACTCCACCGTGCTCGGGGTCGGGCTCGCCAGCCTGTTCTCGGACACGGGCCACGAAATGGCGACGGCGGCGATGCCGGCGCTGCTCGCGTCGCTCGGCGCGAGCGCGGCGATGCTGGGGATCATCGAAGGCGTGGCCGACGGTCTCTCCAGCTTCGCCAAGCTCGCGTCGGGCACCTACAGCGATCGGCTTCGGCGACGGAAGCCGCTCGCCGTCGCCGGTTACTTCCTGACGGCCGCGGGGATGGCGAGCTTCGCGTTCGCGACGCGCGCCTGGCACGTGCTCGTCGCGCGCGTGGTCGGATGGATCGGCCGCGGCGCGCGCGGGCCGGTCCGCAACGTGCTGCTCACCGAGGCGACCACGCGGGAGACCTACGGCCGGGCGTTCGGCCTCGAGCGCGCGATGGACAGCGCCGGCGCGGTGATCGGACCCGCGCTGGCGACGGTCTTTCTCGCGACCATCGGCATGCGTGACCTGTTCCTGGCCACGCTCGTGCCGGGCGTGCTCTCCGCGCTCGTCGTCGCTTTTCTCGTGCGCGAGCGCCGTCACGCCCCCGAGAAGCACGCGTCGCCGCTCGCAGGCTTCCGGCGCTTGCCGCACGACTACCGTCGGTTCCTCGTCGGTGTCGGCCTCGCCGGGCTCGGCGACTTCTCGAACACGCTGCTCATCCTGTTCGCCACGCAGGCGTGGACGCCGCGCTTCGGACTGGCGCGCGCGGCGTCGCTCGCGATGGGCTTTTACGTCGGATACAACGTCGTCTACACGGTCAGCTGCTACGTCGCCGGCGCGTTTGCCGACCGCTTCCCCAAGCAGCGCGTGCTCGCGATCGGCTACGCCATCGCCGTCGTGCCGGCGGTCGCGCTGCTCGTGCCGGGCGACTCGTTCGTCAAGTTCGGGATCGTCTTCGGCTTCTCGGGGCTCTACATGGGCGTCTGGGAGACGGTCGAGAGCTCGAGCGCGGCCACGTACCTGCCCGAGCAGGTTCGCGGCACGGGCTTCGGCGTGCTCGCCACGGTCAACGGCATCGGCGACGTCGCCTCGAGCGCCGTCGTCGGCGCGCTGTGGGCGGCGGAGCCGAGGATCGCGATGGGGTACGTCATCGCGGCCACGCTGCTCGGCGCATGGGTCATCACGTCCACGCGGCCTCGGGTCGGCGCGAGCGGGGCGGGCTAGCTACATGAAGTGACCGGCTCGAGTCGCGAGGTCGTGGGTCCTCACCGTTCATCCGTGCGCGCCGGTCTTCCGCGTGGACGCAGGGAGCCGCGAGCGGAGCTCGGGGATCCTCCTCCTGCTCCCACGCAACGTCGAGCGATACGCACCGAGGGACGATGGTGGCACCGGGAACGCCGCTGCGTTCGCCGCGATGCACCGCCGGGTCGCGCGGAAGGCCGATGGAGACACGACGAGGCGCTTGGCGCGCGCCACGAGGCGCGAGCCGCCCGCAACGAGCCTCCCGATGCACGTGCGGCGACACGAGCAGCTCACGGGGAGCTTCCACCTGCACGCGGGGACGCTCGACACACGCACGACGATCTTCCCGACGCTCGTGTGCAAGCTCGAGCAGCTCGCGACGAGCTTCCCTCCGGACGTGGGGAAGAACGAGCAGCCCTTCGCGAGCTTCCCCGCGTGCGCGGGCGACGACGAGCAGCTCGCGGGGAGCTTCCACCTGCACGCGGGGACGCTCGACACACGCACGACGATCTTCCCCGCGCTCGTGTGCAAGCTCGAGCAGCTCGCGACGAGCTTCCCTCCGGACGTGGGGAAGAACGAGCAGCCCTTCGCGACCTTCCCCGCGTGCGCGGGGGACGATGAGAAGCTCGCGGGGAGCTTCCTCCTGGACGCGGGGACGCTCGACACACGCACGATGATCTTCCCCGCGCTCGTGTGCAAGCTCGAGCAGCTCACAACGAGCTTCCCTCCGGACGTGGGGAAGAACGAGCAGCCCTTCACGAGCTTCCCCGAGCGTGTGGGAAACGATGAGAAGCTCGCGGGGAGCTTCCCCTGGCGCGCGGGGACGGTCTCGCGGGGCCGCGCGCCCCTCGTCGCTTCGCTGCGCGACGAGCCAGTGCGAGCCTCCATCGGGCCGGCGGACATTGATCAGAAGACCGGAAGGGCCGAGCGGGACGAAATCGGTCTCCCCACCCTTCTGATCTCTTGGTCCTTCTGTGAACCTCTCCCTCGTTCGAGGATCGTGACCGCCGATTTTTAGAGCGCACACTCGGCGAGAACGGCCGTCACGTTGTCGTCGGCGCCGGCTTCGTTCGCGGCCGCGACGAGCTCCGCGGCCGCCTTCTCGACGTCCGGGGCGCCCGAGACGATGGCGGCCATCGCCTCGTCGTTCACCATGTTGCTCAGGCCATCACAGCACAGGAGCACTCGGTCGCCCGGCTCGACGAGGAGCGTCGCCGTGTCGACCTCCACGTTCGCCATCGTGCCCAGCGCGCGCAGGATCACGTTGCGGTAGGGAAAGGCGCGGATGTCCTCGGGCGTCAGGTCGGGCGACGCCTGGATGTAGTCCTCGAGCGCGGAGTGATCGCGCGTGAGGCGTGCGATGCTCCCGTCGCGGACGAGGTACGCGCGCGAGTCGCCCACGTGGGCGATGCACATCGTGCGTTCGGCGAGCTGCGCGGCGACGATCGTCGTGCCCATGGTCCGGCGTTGGCGCCGGGAGAGCTCGAAGATGACCTGGTTCGCGACCTGGATGCCGGCGACCAGCCGGCGGGACGCGGCGGCGAGCGCCTGCCCGGCCTCGGCGGTCGATGCAGCGGCCTGCGCCGCCGTCCGATCGTAGTAGCCGACGATGGCGTCGACGGCGATCTTCGAGGCGACCTCGCCGAGGTCGTGGCCGCCCATCCCGTCGGCGACCAGGAACAAGCGGTGCCGCTCGGCGATCGCGAAGCTGTCCTCGTTGTGGTCGCGGACGCGGCCGACGTCCGTCGCCCCGGCGATCCTCAGGGTCAGCCCATTCGATGTGTCCGCCATGACCGATGCTCCCGTCCCCAAAGGGAACCCGTAGGAGCCATCATCCCGGTCACCCCCGCGGTGACAGGGCGGTTGAGGCGGAACTCCATCGCCTGCAGCGATGGTTACCGCCCGCGCTCGCTCCGGTCAATGCGGGGTCGGCCCCGGCTGCTCGCAATGCGAGCCGATCGCAGGCCCCGACGCTTGACGGAGCCCAAGAACGGCGCGATGCCTGAGGTGCGGTCGCCCCGTGCGATCGCAGGTGATGGAGTTCACCTCAAACTACCGCGCCGGAGCGGTTGATGACTCCTTCCGCCAGAGGCTGGCTGGGGAGTCGCTCGGCCTCTGGACGTCCCATCGGACCGGAGGCCACAAGTCATGGATCATCGGCGGATCATTGCGAGGCTACTCGACGAGCCCTCGCGCGAGTTCGACGTCGAGCTGTGGGATGGCACCGTGCTGCCGCACAAGAGCGGCCGCGGCGCCGCCGGGCGGGTCACGTTGCGGAGGCCGCGTGCGCTGGTCGCGCTCGCGCCACCCGTCGCCGAGCGGCGCGCCGCCATGGCGTTCATCGACGGCGACGTCGAGATCACGGGCGACACGATCGACGTGCTCGAGGCCGTCGCGCTCTGGGGCGGCCCCCGCCTCGATGCCAGGGCCATCCCGCTTGTGCTCTCGGCCTGGACACGCGAAGCCCTGAATCCGGCGCGGGCCGACGGCGTGATCCACTCGATCGCACGCGACGCCCGCTCCGCGCAGCATCACTACGACGTGTCCGACGACTTCTATCGGCTGTTCCTGGATCCACGGATGGTCTACTCGTGCGCCTACTTCCCGCACGGAGACGAGTCGCTGGACCGGGCACAGGAGGCCAAGCTCGAGCTTTCGTGCCGCAAGTTGAATCTGCGACCAGACGACCGCCTGCTCGACATCGGCTGTGGGTGGGGCGGGCTGCTGGTGTATGCGGCGAAGCACCACGGCGTACATGCGACGGGCACGACCGTGAGTCGCCATCAGTTCGAAGAGGCCCGCCGGATGGTGGTTGCCTCGGATCTCGTTGCGCACGTCAATGTGCTCGAGCGTGACTACCGGCAGCTCTCGCAGGAGACGTACGACAAGATCGTCAGCATCGGGATGATGGAGCACGTCGGCTGCGCGCAGCTCGACGACTACTTCGCGAGCGTCTTTCGCCGGCTGCGGCCCGGAGGGCTCTTCCTGAACCACGCCATCGCGGACATCGCCCGCGACGCGCGCACCATCCCCTGGCTCCACAAGGGGAAGGGGGGATTCATCGAACGCGAGATCTTCCCGGACACCGACCTCCCGCCGCTCGGCGCCGTCATCGAGGCGGCCGAGCGCCAGGGCTTCGAGGTGCGCGATGTCGAATGCCTGCGCGAGCACTACGCACGGACGCTGCGCCTGTGGCTGACACGCCTCGAGCAGCGCTTCGAGGAGGCCGTCAAGCTCGTGGGCAAGCGCAGGGCGCGTACCTGGCGACTGTACCTGGCCTCATGCGCCGTGGGATTCCGGCTCGGGCGCATCGGCGTCTACCAGACGCTGCTCGCCCGTCGGACCTACCGCGGAGAGGTCGTCGGGGTGCCTCGCTCGCGTCGCGCGTGGTACGACGAGAACCCGACGTCGGGCGTGACGTCATCGGTAGCCTAAATCAGCCCAAAAATTTGGCTAGCCCCGGAGCCTTTCGAGCACCTCGGCGTGTGGCCTGTACGAGCACGGTGGTCTTGCCCCGGTTTTGTGGACACCCAGGATGGCCCGCGATGAGCTGGCCGGGAGGTGTTCATGGCAGCGAAGAAGAAGCGGAGGCACTTCACGCCCGAGTACAAGGCGGAGGTGGTCGGGCTG
>Ga0209012_1001055_pt1 | contig 31513 bp, 30 predicted proteins | sample RS3BMetagenome_FD_184735 | JGI IMG/M metagenome (GOLD analysis project Ga0209012, IMG submission 184735) | Ferric oxide microbial mat and aquatic microbial communities from Rainbow Spring, Yellowstone National Park, USA - RS3B (SPAdes) (version 3) ...
GGCGACACACCGCTTCTCCATCACACGATGATAGATGTGTGATTTGCCATTCTTCTTGCGATCACTGGCACTCATGAACATGGGTATTAATATCGCAAACCACGCCCCAAAAAGACAGGGAAATCCTTCCAAGTAGGTCTGTACCAGAGCCGTTTTTTCGGCAAAAAACGCACTGGCGATAGCGCCACGGCCATATTATTTTCTGAAATTCACCGAAAAAGGCGCAAAGTGCGAAGGTTGGGCTAAGTGCCATAGCCAACGCGGAGAGCCGCAGTGAACGGCGGGGCTTAAAATGCGCTGAAAGCTGGTGGCTTCTTACGTCCTGATCTATCCCGTCGTGTCACTGGTGAATGAATGACCACTACATCGAGGAAAATCGCACTGGGGTTGGGACAGACTCTGAGATCAACTACTGCGCCCGACAGGGATCGAACCTGTGACCTGCGGTTTAGGAAACCACCGCTCTATCCAACTGAGCTACGGGCGCGATTCCATCTATGGTGAATAAGATTATAACAATTTATCGGGTTATTGCCCAAAGCCTATAAATGGCCACGCCAGAAAGCGTAATGGCACCGGCGCAATAACCGGATGCGCCATAGTACCTGAAACGCGTAATTCCAGAAGTTGCGATCGGGCCAGACCGAAGAGAAAACCCAGCAGTGGCACCCGCGTGCCGTGAGGAGATTGCGTTAAGAGCCGAAGGTTAATATCCGTGGTTTTGAGATTCAAGGACCCTTCGCCTACGAGGTTTACGCCCGGGCTGCTCAATGAAATAGGATTAAATCGCACAACATTGTTGTCGATGACATATCGCACATCGGCGTGCTTGAAATCAGAACTGATCGGCAGGCGCAAGGTAACAATCTGCATTAATCCCATGGCCATGGGCACGTCATAAATACTGGCTTTGTGAATAACGAGTTGTCCGCTGCCTTGACGTGTTGCATTTTTTCCCATGGTGGCATTGAGCATCAGTGAAGCATCAACTATTCCGGTGCTGGTCTGAATGCCCTTTGCACCGGCGTTGTTGGCCGGCGCGGTAAGCAGTCCGGCGAGTTGTGATCCATGCAACTGACAGGCCACGGCGTAGGACGCATTTTTACCGGTGTGAATTCGAATATTTCCGGTTAGTTTGCCGCCCGCGACCGTTCCATTGATATGGTCAATCGTGATGATATGGGTGGATGAATTGGCGGTGATGTCGCCCACAAGCGGATCGGCGATTCTGCCGTTCCAATTTAATTCCGCCACGCCAAATTGCCCATCAAGCATGGGAAATGAACTGCCCGGCGCCAGATCAAGCGCGATGGTGACAGTGGCCTGTTTGGCTTTAAGTTTAACATCGCCCGCAGTGACAAGATTATTCAATACCAGCGATCCGGTGAAATGCCAGCGATACGCTTTTCCGATCTTAATGCGATTCAATGTCGGAAGCTCAAGCAGCCAGCTTGCACTGGGTTTAAGTTCATCGATGAATTGCCGGGTGGATCCCGGAATTAAGGACATCCACGGCTTTGACAAATGCGGGCCATGGGCGGTAAGGGACAAGCCCAAGGCCTCTGAATGGGTATGATAAGCGCCGGAGAGTTTCAGGTGCTGCGCGCCAGAGCGCGCATGAATATCGGTCATATTGATGACCCCATTGGCCACATCAACCTGTCCGGTGATTGCGGAAAGCGGTGCCGGTAAAAAGGCCGGCGCCACGCTCATGCCGTCCGGCTGTATCCGCACAAGATATTTCTGATTGCTCAGTGTAGTAGCGGCGGTAAGCTTGTTCTGGTGCGCTAAAACAGAATAGGTAAAACTTCCATTGCTGGGGCCTCGAATTTTCCATTTATTCCAGAAGTCCGCCATGATCGCGGGTATATGTGTGGGTGCGGCAGCGGCAATTTTAATATTTTCCCAGCTTCCGCTGGCACTGATGCGTACCGGACCGGTTTGTGGCTCCGCAATCGCACCGGATGCAACGAGAGTTCCTTTGCCATTCGCACCCGTAAGGCCTGTAATACGGTTGATGATCAGGCCACTGGAACTGATATGAGCCAATGCCAAAACATGATGCAGCGGCCACGGCAGTTGGGCTGGAGCCATGACGCCATGATCGATATTCAGAGTTCCCTGCACGGCCGGATTTCCGGCAGGCCCACGTGTAATCATCGCATCAAGATCGCCATAACCGGCTTTGACATGCAGCAATTTAATCCATCGGGCCCATGATCCCGGCAGGCTTCCGGTTAGCGTGTGATTAATCGGGACTTCGATAGCCTGGAGGTGCACCATGGGCTGTAACTTGGCGAGGTCACCCGGGGAGTAGGTAACCTTACCGGTGAAAATAATATGACCTTTGGCACCAACGGGCGCCTCAAGCTTAATGATCTTCGTTTCATGATCGGTAAATATCAGTGATCCATGAACATGTTCCAGTGGAAAAGGTAAATCCCGGTACGCGCCGGAGACATCCTGCGGAAAAATATGCAGAACAATGCGCGGATCACCATGGGTACCGGCGGCATGTGTGACATTACAGACGAATCCGCCCACGCCTACGGGATTAAACCTGTTCCAGATAGGCCGAATATCCACCGGCAGGCAGGCCGCAAGTCGGCGATCAAAATAGGCATGGGGCGAACTGATAACCAGATTAATTGGGCCGTCGTTTTCATTAATCGCCACGCTGCCTTTCAGGGAAACAGGAAAGGACTCGGCCGTGGCCTGAACGTTGACAAAATTAATATGATGGGCCGTAAAGCGAATAAGCCCATGAACATGCTCCATGGGATACGGAAAATTGACATAGCGTGCCTGGACGTTTTTACAGTTGATTTCTCCGCGTACCCTCGGGGCGGCATGTAATTGACTGCGGTCGATATGTACCGTGAGACTCAGCAGACCACTGGGACGCAATCGATGAAAAATGGCCTGCGTGAGCGAGAAATCCTGCGTGGAAAAAATCTTCGGGTAGGGAAATGGAATATTGATATTCGACAACTTCACGGTCAGATGAAAAGGAGCGCCGGACTCGTAGCCGTCAAATTGAGCACTGGGCACCTGAAAATGCCAGCCCAGGACGATGCCATGAAGATCATCGATGCTAAAGCCAGTGTTACTGATGGCCACGTGGCCATTGAGGTTTTTCAGTGGAATGACCTGCGGCCCAAACCGGCGGCTGGGAGCAACGGTCTCAATGGATACGCCATCGAGAATGGCGTGAATATGCAGGCCTGAATCCGGACTTACTTTAAAAACAATATCGCGCATGGCCCCTCGCAGGTGCAGTTTACGCCATAGATCCTGCACCGGCGCCGGCATGGTGCGGCGAAAGCCCGGCGTAAATTGCAGTTGATTGATCCGGGCGGAAAATTCGCGCGTGCCGATGTTGTAGCGTCCAGTTAAAACAATACCCGGATGTCCATCAAACGTTTGCTGCTCCATATCCAACTGATAGGTGGAATGCGATTGCGGGCTGGGGCCCATCTCGGCGTTAACAAGGCTTTGCCCGACGATGCGATAGACGCCATGCCGAATCTCTCCCCAACGAACGATTGCATTTTGCAGATTGATTGCCGGTAAATGCGTTGGACGATTGTTTTGATAGACCGTCCGCGGTGGCTTATTTGATTGCGTTGCGGCGGGACTGGTTGTTGCTGATTGCACAAATCCTTCATAATTCCATTGCCGGGCGTCGATATCATCGACCAAATTAAGCATGGGACGAACCGCGGTTATCTGTGAAGCGTGAAGCCGCCCGCTGAAAAGTCCCAACCAGTTAAAGCGAACCTCCACCTGATCAGCGGAGAATAAGGTTGTCGATGGCATTTTCCCGGGATTCGTCCGAAGCCGGACACCACCGAGCCGCAAAGTTCCATTCCAGGATAGTTTGGCATCCTGCACGGTTACCCGGGCGCCTAGTACGTGTGAAAGCAGCAGCCCGGACATGGCGCTTAATCGCTTAGGGTTGGTCAGATACCATACGGCACCGATGATTAAAGTCAGCAGCAGCAATACCGATATGGAAATCAATCGGCGCACGCGCCCGACAGACATGGCATGGGGCGACCGATGCACGCGCCCAATGGCGGCAGTTTTCCACCATTTGGCGGGACTGGCTCGGGGAAAATCAGCCATGAAACAACACCACGTCCATTCATCCTGCAAAAACGTCCGGAGTTGCCAATTCCGGAAATAACGCCTCACTTACTGCGTTCTTACGGCGATTTAAACCGCCGGGGCGGCATCGGTAACCCGCCGTATGGTACCGGCCATCCCAATGGCCGCAAAAACTGCGACCAGCGGCATAACTGGAACTCGATAACGAACGGATCCAAGGAACACCGCGTGCATCAATGTAAAGTATACGATTGGAACCAGCAGTACACCAAATAAAGGTGATCTTACCGGGTAGCGGCCTATACCGATAATCGCAAGAATAAACAGTGGACTGTACCAAAGAGTAAGGGCGGCATTAAGCCAGAAATTGGTATATCCCCGGGCGTGCAGCCAGGGAGACCACGTGCGGGCAATCTTAATAAAGGCCAGTCGAATGATACGCGCGGGATGCCGGGCCATATCTGTAAACGCCCGGTGTGTCCACGCCAGATCGCGCTGGCTTTCATTGAGGCGTTGAATCGATGGAGGGATGACCAGATGGGATTGTCGCGGTCCACCGGTTGCACCTGAATAAACCGATTCATAAAGACTGATCCCCTGCATGGTCGTGAATCGAAAAAAATCCTGATGGAACAGTTGATTGTTCCGCACCCACCAAGGCAGCAAACATAAAAAAAACACAAGCAATGTCAGAATGCCCCCCATCACAAAGCTCATGCGATCCTTGCGCCATTGCGTTAAACACACACTCCAGGCCAGAAGCGGAAACAGGCACAGCGACACTTCCGCACGGATATACACGCCAATAGACCACAATACTGCAAAGCTTAACCATATCCACCACTTATTGGGCCGTTGCATAGCCCGTAAAAGCAGGTAGAGACTTAGAATAAAAACACAGGTAAATAACGGCTCGGTCAACAATGAGGCGGAAAAGCCAATCCCCAATGGGTCCAGAGCCGTCAATGCACCAGAGAGCAAACCTGTCGCCGGCGACACGCAGCGGCCAAGCAGTGCGGAAAAAGTGGTGGTTAGCGCACTTAACACCGCCTGTGCCAGGAGAACGGGTAAATGATGAAATCCAAATATTGAATAGAAACCGGCTATAAATACTGGGTAGCCCGGCATTCGTCGAGCCAATTGCCCGTGAATCTCATAGGCATGACCCGCCGCAATCGCTTTAGCTAAGGCGGAATAATCGGCTGAATCCGGTAGATAATACGGATGCACCAATGCCGCAACCACACGAACCGCCAGCGCCAAGAGAAATATTGCCGCCACTGCGCGACGATAGTGCGATGGGTTTGCAGCCCAGAGATCCAAGCGTTTCCAAATCGAACCGTAGAACTTCAACAATTCCTCAGCCTCCGTTGCTTGCCGCCGTTGCCCGATACACGGTGGATATTCATACGATTGCGGATCACCTTCAGGCGTATGGCCCCGCCAAATTGGATTTCACCGCGCAAAGATCGGGTGCGGAGTTTATCAAGCACCTCCAGCAACGTGGTGGTGTTAATCGTATCCTCGTCGCCGCCGGCATCCACGATTGCCATCCGCAAGGCCAGAGCTGCCGGCGCCGGATGAGCGTCCGCGATGCCAAAGGCGGAAAAGCTCACGCCATAGCTTCCACGGCGATAGCGGGCGGTCCGCAACAATGCTCTGGCGTGTTGCTTAAGAAAATCAGCGGAGGCCCGGTCGTGGCGGGCATTGCGTTGTAATAGCTCGCGGATGCGCGGCTGGTACGTTTCCAATATGGGAAGCAACTCATGGCGAATTCGATTGCGTAAGTAATGTGTATGCTGATTGCTCACATCTTCACGCCACGGCTGATGAATATCCGTGAGCCAGCTTCTCAACTTCTCACCTGGCCACGGCAACAACGGACGCACAAGCTCCACATTCCCGCGCTGCTCTTTTTCACTCATGCCCGCCAGTCCCGTCACGCCAGCCCCCCGCAGCAGCCGCATGAGAATCGTCTCCGCCTGATCATCGGCATGGTGTGCCAGTAAAATAACATCGCAGTGATTTCCGGTGGCCATGGCCAGCAACGCTTTATACCGCCCATCGCGTGCCACATTTTCACTGACGACACGCTTTGCTCCGGATCGCTTGAGATTTAATTTTCTGGTTCGGAACGGCAACTGCAATGATTTTGCCAAGTGCCGGACAAATAATTCATCACGGTTGGATTCCAGCCCACGGAGTTGATGGTTTACGTGGCCGACAATTAACTCCCAATGCCAATGATCTGATTGATTTACCGCGTTTAATAGCTTCAATAACGCCACACTGTCGGCTCCGCCGGAGCAGGCTACAAGCATACGCATGTTCGGCGCAAGCAACCGCCTGCGGTGCAGATGTTGATCGAGCTGTTGAACAAGGCCGGCAGGAGCGGGCATAATACATCCTATGAAATACCGATGTTATCTTAACGGCACAGGGTTCTTGCGGCCAACCGGTGGTGCCCGCAATATTTTCCCCACCGAGCTATTATTCACGGGCATATCCGGCCACGTTTTCCGATGTGACTATAAGCAGCGACGTTCGGATACTTTGCAAAAGCCGCGAACTCTACCACACAACACCATTTCTGGCATGGCAGTGGTTGCCGTGTTGTATCTTTTTTTACCATCCCTGGTTATCGGCCAAAGTCTTAACAGCATTCTTTCGCAGGCGCAGAAGGTTAAAGCCCCAGGCGTTGGAAAATTCAAACCCAATGATGACGTGCATCCCTTCGGCGCATCGAACGGCAATACGTCTCTGGCGATCCGAAATGGCATTGTAACATTAAGCAATGGCACGGTGCTTTCCGGACAGGTATGGACGACGTTAAAAACGCCCTTTCGCGTATGGCTGGCGGACATCAAACAATATCGTGACATTGACATTCGTTTAATAAAAAACATTCAGGTTCATGTACTGTCGGCAAAGGAAATCCGTGATTGGCGTTATCAGCAGGAAGGCAGCGATATTAAGAATTATTCCGGTAAAACCCGCCCGCGGATTCGCTTTGCGTATACCTTCACGCTTTTAAAAGGAAAGCCGATCACCGGCACGCTGGATGCACCATTGTACGTCCGCGCGCATGGCCATACGTCCAACCTGATTATCTATAAGCGCGTGGAGGGTAAACTCGGTGAAAAGCTGTCGGCAGTGGTTTATGTGAAGTCCGTTACGCTTAACGTAACACCGGCGATTCTGCGTTATGCCGCCGGGCTGACGCGCACGCTGCCGATTATTAACTGGCGACGAATGCTCGCCGGGGCCCAAGGCCAGAAGTAAGCATCGCTTATCATGCGCATTAAGGGGCCGCCAAGAAATAACCTTTCCAATCTGACTTGGTCTTTTGACCTCTGGCCGCGTTGCCCGCTCGTTACGTATCCATGCGGATATGCTCCTCGCGGGCGTCTTGCCAGACGCCAAAATCCCGGCGTCATATTTGTAAACGTTATTTCTTGGCGGCCCCTAAGGTTTATGCCGCGATGTCAACGCTTTTTCCACCGTGGCACTGGTGATTTTACCGGCGTGAATATTCAGGCCATCGGCCAGACCGGGATCATGGCTTGCAGCTTTTTCCCAGCCGTTTTGGGCGATGGCCGCGACATAGGGAAATGTCGCATTGCATAACGCAAACGTGCTGGTGCGCCCCACCGCACCGGGCATATTGGTTACACAATAGTGTACCACGCCGTCAACGATATAGGTTGGTTCATGATGCGTGGTGGGACGACTGGTTTCCGTGCAGCCGCCCTGATCAATGGCCACATCCACCAGAACACTTCCATTTTTCATCCGCTTAAGATCATCGTGCGAAATCAGATGCGGCGCCCGATCACCTGGAATTAATACTGCGCCGACCACCAAATCGGCATGGACTAAAGCTTCACGCACCGTTTGCACATCGGAATAAACAGTTGTGACATTGGCTGGTGAAACATCACTTAAATAGCGAAGTCGTTCAAGATTTATATCCATAAGCGTTACCCGCGCACCGAGGCCCGCCGCCACTTTGGCCGCATTCTGACCGACAATTCCCGCGCCCAAAATCACCACATTGGCCGGAGCCACCCCAGGTACCCCACCTAAAAGAATACCGCGTCCCATCATGGGCTTTTCCAGATATTTTGCCCCTTCCTGAATGGACATTTTCCCGGCTATTTCGCTCATCGGCGTCAAACAGGGCAGCAGGCCCCGCTTATCACGAATCGTCTCATACGCAATGGCTGTAATCCCATGCGACATACATTCCAACGCTAATTGCGGCGCTGCCGCGAAATGGAAATAAGTCAATACCATTTGACCGGACAACATCAATGGATATTCGGCGGGCTGCGGTTCTTTGACCTTCACAATTAATTCCGCCTGTCGCCAGATATTTTCCGCGGCCGGAACAATTTCCGCGCCGGCCTGCACATATTGAGAATCCTCAATACCGCTACCCATGCCAGCCTGTGTTTGCACAACCACCCGATGACCGTGGCGCACCAGAAATTCCACCTCTGCCGGTATCATCGCAACGCGATATTCATCGCTTTTAATTTCTTTTGGAACACCAATGAGCATCTTATAACTCCTATTTGGCGAATTATCGCAAGCATCCGCTGTGCTGCTTAATCAGCGCGGCCGGAGTACTTTAAGGGCGGTCGGCCAACGTGGCTGCAAAAAACTGCCGTTTCGTGCGCAGGGTTAAAGTCAGGGTCTTGTCCGCCGAGCGGATGGCCTTAAAATCGCCGGTAATTCGTGAATCCCCTAACGCGTCACTGAAATATCCGCTGGCACCGGTTAAACGCAGATCTCCATCAACCAGCGAAGCATGCATTTCCCGGGCATGGAGGCCGTTATGTAATCTGACAAATCCGGCTCCTTGATACATACCACATCCATCAGGTGTAAACACCAGATAGCGAATCGTGGTATTGATGGCCGTGCGCAGAATGGGTGTGACACCCGGTATGGGTTTCCAGAATACACGAAGAATCATGACTTGCCGCACTGTGCCACCGTTGGGGGCTTTGGTTGTGGCAAAGAGAATAAAGTGATACGCCCTATCTCTGCTGACCCGAAAATATCCGCTGGTGAATGCCGGGCGAAGGGTCGCGGCACTTCCTGATTTGACGGGTTGAATACGCATGGGACCAAAGGACTTGCATCCGGCCAAACCCGTTGCAATAAAAAAAAGGGCCAGTACTATTACGTTTCGTTGCTTCATGCCAGTAGCATAATCGCCTTTTCGCCCACGCGAAACCGATAATTGCGTTTCCCTGAAAGTTACTTAATACTTAGGAACATGTCCAAGATTAGCCCATTTTGGTCGCAGACAACTGTTAATGCCCAAAAAAGCTCGGCAGATCATTGAAAATTGTCACATATAAAAATATACCCGCAATCAGGGTGATGCCTACAAGCTGGATGGCCGTTTGCACTTTTACCGACAGTGGCCGGCCCCGAATTTTCTCAATGAGCAACATCACAAACAATCCGCCATCCAGCACCGGCAGGGGCAGGAAATTGATAACCGCCAGATTCACCGAAATCAATCCCAGAAAATAAAGCAGCATCGTATTGCCCATGCTTTCAGATTCATAGAGAATCGGAACAATCCCGACCACGCCATGCAATTCATGCGCTGGAACGGTACCCGATCCCAACCCGCGCAAGGTGGAATACGTGCGTAATATCCAATGCCAGGTGTGATTCAATCCCATTGCCACGGCACCATACACGCTGTGGCTTTTTTGCAGCCGCAGCGCTGGCAACAACGCCAGGCCGATTCGATAATGGTATTGCCGCAGAAAGGCCATCTGTTCGCCACGCAGCGGGACGGTCACGGTTTTGGATTTTCCGGCAAATGCAATCTGGACGGTTTGACCACGCAATTTCTTGGCTGCCGCAAACAGGCCGTACCAGCTTTTAACCGCTTTCATTTTTGCCACGGGCGTTCCCATCGGTCCGATTGCGGAAATAGTACTGCCCGGCCTGACCCCTAAAGCCGCCATAGGCCGCGTCACACTTCCAACCACCGGTGATGCAAAATCCAATCCCATTGCCACACCAAGAAAGCCCTTGCCCGATTGGCTTTTCGGCGTGCAGGTAATCGTCAATTGCTTTTTGCCGCGCAACACTTCCACGACAATTTTTTGTCCAGCATTTTCTTCTATGCTGTTGCGGAACGAATCAATATCCGGATTGGTCAGCGTACCTACGCGCAGGATCACATCTCCGGCCTTAAGTCCGGCCTTGGCTCCGGCGCTACCCGGTTCAACGGCCTGCAAAATAATGCGCGGGTACATGCCCAATACCGGCGGAATGGATGTTACCCAACTGCGCGGATCCAAGTTCGCCCGATCAAAGGCATGGTATATTTTTCCACTCTTTGACCGCAAGGTAAATTTCATCAAATGGCCATTGGAGGCCTGGATCAAACTATAAAGCTGTCCCCAGTTATGCACCGCAATACCATCACATGCCACAATTCGGCAACCGGGCCGAAATGCCGCCTGCTTTGGATCAAGTTTCACGAGCTTTTTATAATTGGACTGTGACATCGGTGGTATGTTCAGCGATGGCGCGGACTGCACGCCTATGCTCAACAACCCGCCTCCAGGCGGGATGGCCGCCGTCAGCGTTACATCACGAACCGCTTTGCCGCCATTGGGATGGTATTGCAAATCAATCGGCTGTCCACGGCTCCCCAAGGCTGCCGCCATCTGTAAATCAGGAAATTCCAGAAATCCGCGCGGCTTGCGATGGTTGATGGAAATAATCTCATCGCCCACATGCAGGCCCGCTTTTTGCGCCGGACTGTCATACGCCACACTGCCAATAATCGCCGGTTGAACCTCCAAGCCTAAACGAAAGACGATGGCAAAGACGATGATGGCAAAAATGATATTCATGGTCACGCCGGCGGAGATAATAATCATCCGCTGCCAGACCGGCTTTTTACCAAATGATGCCGGATCTTCGCTGACCTTCGCGGGGTCCATGTCATCCTGACCCAACATCCGCACATATCCGCCAAACGGCAACCACGCCAGACGATAGTCCGTTTCTCCCAATACCGGCTTTTTTTCCAGGTCCGTGCTATCGACGCTCGCAGGAGGTGCATCGGCTTTCTCAGGTCCAATATCAACGTTTCCAAATGAGAACCCCGCGCCTTTTCTCCAACCGCATAATCTCGGCCCGATACCTACCGCAAAAACGTCACAGCGCACACCGAAAGATTTGGCAGCTAAAAAATGCCCCAGTTCATGAAAGAATATCACCGAACCAAAGCCGATCAGCACCAGCAGAGATTTCCAGACGCTGCCGGCCGCAGTGACCAACGAATAGGCCAAAACCATCGGCAACCCAATCGAAAGCAGCATCACCCGGCCGCGCAAAAGGTTTCGCTGTAATCTTTGAGCTGTTAATTGAATATGTCGGGATGTCATAGAGCCGCCTCCGCACGGGCCCAGGCGTCCGCCGCCAATAAATCGGCAAGTTCGGGCCGGGCCACAAAACCGTGATCCAGATGTTTCTTCAATACGCAAGATGTTATCGCAACAATTTTTCCAAACTGAATTTTGCCCGCCCGGAACAGCGCATTTGCGGTTTCATTGGCGGCATTGGCCACCGCCCCACTGGTTCCCCCCCGGCGAATGACCTCATAGCCGATTTCCAGCGCGGGAAAGCGTCCGTCCGGCTGTTCAAAGGTCATTTCTTTTATTTTGGTCCAATCCAGTCGCGAACTGCATCCATGGTGGCGGTCAGGGTGGGTCAGTGCATACTGAATGGCCGTTCGCATATCTGGAGTTCCAAGCTGCGCAATGATACTGCCATCCACAAATTCGATCATACTGTGAATAATCGACTGCGGATGGATTACCACATCAATACTTTCTGCGGGAAGATTAAAAAGCCAATGCGCTTCAACAATCTCCAAGGCCTTATTCATTAACGTGGCGGAATCAATGGTTATTTTTGGTCCCATCCGCCAATTCGGATGATTTAACGCCTCATCCACCGTGGCTGTCTGCATCTTTTCAACTGGCCAACTGCGGAATGGCCCACCGCTGGCCGTGAGAATAATGCGATCAATCTCCCGCGATTCACCGGAACGCAGCGATTGAAATATGGCGGAATGTTCAGAATCCACCGGTAGTATTGTAGCCCCGTATTTTTCTGCCAGCGGCATAACCAGACATCCAGCCACCACCAACGCCTCTTTATTTGACAGGGCAATCCATTTCCCAGCCTCCGCCGCCGCCAGAACCGGAGCCAGTCCCGCCGCCCCTACCACAGAAGCAGCGACAACCCCCACATCATCGCGCCGGGCTAATGCCGCTACCGCGGCATCGCCCGTTTGCACGTTAATATTAGTATGGGCCAGCGCAGCTTTAAGTTCAGCCAAATCCTGTGGGCACGCCGGCTGACTTAGAATCACAATTTTGGGATTGAATTCAACCGCCTGCTGAGCCAGCTTTTTCCAATTGGATGCCGCCGCAAGTCCGATAACTTCAAATGGCCGACCCTGTTTGGCCAGATGCGCCATGACATTCAACGTATTGGTACCAATGGAGCCGGTGCTGCCGAGCACGGCAATGCCGCGGGGATGGTGATGCAATGCTGCCGCGGTCGAGGATTTTACGTTCATCAAAAGCAATTCCTTCACGAGCGGAAAACCGCCAATACCGTGATGATAGAATTAATAACGCGATTTGCCAAGGCCGTGCCGCGGTTATCCAAATCGTCTTGTCACCGCATGGATGTCATATAACCACCAGGCTCGCTGTCCCGACGTTCCCGGCGAGGCGTTATATATTGCCATAAAGGTTAATCGACGTATCAACGCGTTGCGCTGCCAAAGGTTTTTTCAATGCGATCCTTGATGTGCTGTAATTCAGCATCTGGTTTTATCACCCGACTGTTACGTAGAGCAAGCGATTCTTTCAATGGCACCCAGCTTTTGCACCCGGCATATTGCTCGTCAATTGCTATTTTCAGAGATTCTGGAAACGCCCAGGCACGCAATACAATCACATACAATGGATAATCCGGGCGATAATTAAACCGCATGTCAATCAGCGGCTTATCCCATAAATGCAGATCATCCAACAACTCCCATGCCGGACGATTCGGCACGCGACCAATCCAAAACACTTCCGCCCATCCACGGATGGTAATTTCCTCCGGTTCCCGATCCACGGTTTTAATTTTGTCACGCCAGGCCGGTTTTACCGAATCCGGTTTCTGATGTAACACGGTGGGAAACAAAACAAAACGCGAATGTTCTAATTCAAATTCACCACCGGCTTCATATATTCCTCCCTTCCGCAACAACAGTGCCTGTTGCCCCGCCAGCACCGCATCGCACACGACCGACCATTCTTTCAGGGCAATACTCAAAACCGATTCCATATCCGGGATCCTGTATAACGCTTTGAATTAATCCACTCCGGCGGACGCGGGTTCAATATGGCTGGCGATTTCCGCAACCTGCGGCATACGCATACGAATGCGCTTTTCCAATTCCGTAACTTTGCTATGTGCATCGGCCACGGTTATGTCAGCTCCAAATTCCGCGTGAAAACTCAGGTACACCCGCTCGTTGATCGTATGCGCGTGCACCGCATGAACTGCCAGTCCCATGGCTTCGGCCAAACTCCGTACAATCGCCGCCAGACTCGGTTCGGCATCACCGGGTTCAACATGCACGGTAATATCAATACTGGGATGTTCATTGGAAGCCGCCAATTCAACGGATGTAGCAATCCGGTGCCCCTCTTCCAGCGTCGCTGTGGGATTGACGCGAATGGTGGTGTCCACAAATCTGCGGTTTCCCCCCTGGCGCACCCGGATGCGGGGAACATCCATCACTCCCGGCACCCGACGAATAATATCCTGGAGTTGCTTATCCACGCCATCGGGTGCCCGATCCACCAGAACATCCACCGAATGCAAAGCCAGACGAATCGCGGCTCCGATCATGAGAATCGCCACGACCAGGGCACCCAGATTATCCATCCAGGCCAGTCGCCCACGGCTTAACAAGGATACCATTAACGCAATGAGCACCACTGCGGCACTGATCAAGTCCATGCGGAAATGCACGCTGCTGGCCCGCAACGCCTCACTGCCATACTTTTTCGCGGAACGGACCAATTGAATGGTTCGCCAAATATCCACGCCAATGGCCACACACAACACCACAATGGCGATAATGGTTGAAAATACCGGCAAGGTATGAGGACTGCCAAAATCCGCTATAGCACGCCAGAAAATCCACATTGCCGTCAGGGCAAGAATGATGCTTTCGGCAAACGCCGAGAGATTTTCCACTTTTCCGTGCCCATAATTATGCGTCTGATCTGCCGGGCGGTCACTGATATGCACCGCGATAAGCGTAATAATTGTTGCCAGCACATCCACCGCATTATGCAAGGCATCAGAGAGTATTGCCAGGCTTCCGGTTAGCAGCGCCATGAGCAGCTTTAATATCGTCATGGTCAGGCTGGCCATCAGCGATATCCAAGCTGTATGCTGCTTATCTTTGGATAGGTTATGTTCCGCCACGAAAGCACTTCCCCAAACGCGCCGTCAACAATTCCACCAGCCATCGCGGCCGCGTCAGGCTCCCGATGCGCGCTGGCGCACCAGTATACATAACTTCCCGGCTTTGCCATTATTTTTTTTTGAAATTGGACGCGTTGCGGTTCGGGCCGGCCAAAAATTTCTCCGCCGTGCGCGCGGCCTGTTCGGCCTTGCGCCGCTTCAGGGCCTTGTATTCCTCTTCCGTGAGTTCGCCGTTTTTGTACATGGCTTCGATCTGTTTAAGCGAAAAACCGAAACCCATGCTCTCCGTGGGAGGGTTGGTAATTCGCCGACGAATCGCACGAATCACCAGCCAGCCAATAATGACTACGGCAACCAGCGCCCCCCCCAAAAACAAGATGCCCATCAGGCTTTTTTCCAAATCAACAACCTCGCGTTTACACCAGAACAAGCCAATGCTCAAGCATTATATACGTTCCACCCACCACCGCGAGTTTGACAGGGGTGCCAATTTTTCTGGCGGACGAATGATTTTTCTGGGAGCGTCGCGATTGCTATCGGGATCCTCAGCCGCCTTTGGTCGTTCGCGACGCTATTTCGGATTCGAGTTTACGCCCTAAAGAAGAGCGTGTTTAGGCCGCCGCCACGAAAATTGGCGGACCGAGTTTGACATTTCCCCAAAAAAATCATTGACAGACTGCCATAGGCGCGTATGATAAAAGATGTTACAGAGGCAAACTGCCCGGCAGGAAGCTTCCTTTTCTGAGCAGTTATGGAGTCAGGCATGCTTCAAGATGCAGCAAGGCTGAAAATCACCCGTGACGGGGATGTCGTTCTGGTGGAATTTACCCATCGGAAGATACTTGATGAGGCTAATATTGCCGAAATCGGAGATCAGCTTGTTGCATTGGTTGAAAATGAACTCCGCCCGAAGGTTATCATATCGTTCGCCGGGGTCGATCACCTTTCGTCGGCAGCGTTGGGCACACTCATCACAGTTAACAATAAAGTACGCAATCATGATGGACAATTGAGGCTTTGCAATATCCATCCGCAGATATTTGAAGTTTTTGTTATCACAAAACTTAATAAACTCTTTCGCATCTATCCGACAATAAAGGAGGCGAAAGAAAGCTTTGAGCCACAAAACAAGCAGGGCGTCACATAACGTCGGCTTGAGGCGGGGTTTTTCCGGTGCGTAGCCGGCGCGGTAAGGTTAGTTGAGTGTGTCACGCAAGAGGGTATGGATGCCCGTGAATCGCATGGAATGGTAATCGCTTGCAGCTAAATTCAGAACGGGCGTCTTTATGGGACGAATGCGACTGGAAAAAACAACCTCCACACACCGCAGTGTCGGTGTATCTTCTGCTTCCCGCGGATTATGGTGTCGGCTGGAAATTCCCAGCGACCTCAAACGTGTGGAAGAAGTTGAGGAGACCATTTTATCGCAATGTCAGCGATATTCATTTACCGATCGTGATCTTTTTGCCCTTAAACTTGCCATTGATGAAGCATTTGCCAATGCCGTTAAACATGGCAACCATTGCGACTGTGATAAACATGTCCGCATTAAATATCGTGTCACTGCCCGCCGCGCGGATGTTGTTGTAGAGGATGAAGGACCGGGATTCAATCCTTCGAGTCTACCAGATCCAACGTTGGATCAGCACATTGAATCCACGCATGGCCGCGGTATTCTGCTGATGCGGGCGTTTATGAATAATGTCGTTTTCAGCCCATCGGGAAATTCGGTAACGCTTACCAAATTTAATGATGCCCCCCGTAACACTACTGAACACAGCATCGCCTTTGGCTGACGTTGACGTAGCAAGACTTACCAAAACGACCCGTTGGCGGCGTGCGCACCATCAGATATGCAATTACCAGGCGATTCGATCACCGTTGGAATCGGTGAATCGCCCCACCAGAATAATTAAAAAATCTACAAGCCACCATATTACCGCGAGAATCAAGCCATAAATGGACAGCGTCAAAAGCAACAGGATAACGCCGCTGGCCACCCGACCCGCATAAAAGCGATGGGCACCGAGAAGGCCAAGAAATACGCAGAGCATTAAGGCTAAAAGCACATTTTTAGATGAAACGCCACCCGCCGGGGCAGCCTGGGCATCGGCAAAGTGCGCGGCGGTATGTACGCCGCTATGCAAACCCGTGTGTGATGTATAGAAAACTCCGGTGCCGGGAATACCAACAGTGCGGCGTATACCGGTTCGCCCCACGGTCACATGTGCCCCCCGCACGCCGGCAGAAAGCGAGGCCCCGCGCGTGGTTAGATTCAGCGTTAAACCCGGTGCAATACGCACGCGGCGAAACAATCGCAAAGACCCCAAATGAACCTCCCCATAATTCCGTCGCACTATTTCTTGCCCCGTGCCACTATCAAACCGACAATCCGGCACCGCAGTGGCAGCACCATTTACCAGAATTCATTCACCGTGTCACGACCAAAGGCATAATGAGCAAAAGCGGGCGATGGGATTCGAACCCACGACGTCCAGCTTGGGAATTTTCAAGAATTTAGGGCCAAATACCTCGAAAACCCTTGATAAATAGCCATAATATCAACTTTGACGGCAATTACAAGCGTGCGCAAACAGAAACGTCAATTAACCAGTAAAATCAGTAGTTTTGTGAATTCGGATAATTTCACAAACCGTAGTTTACGGTTTTTGAAAAGCAGCTAAAACCTGTGACCTGATTTTAGCGACTACGGTTTTTGGCGATACCGGGCCATTGGCTCAACCGCCGGGTATGATCCGGAATCAAATCGTGAATGAGCCAAGGTCGATAGTGCCTGATCTGGTGATCTCGGATATGCGGTAGCGCCCGGGCCTGCGGGCGGATGCAATGGCGTCGGCCCCTGCCAACTCGTAATTAATGTACCCACTTGGTCAGACAAATATTTTCCCGACTACTTCCAGCGGATTCCGCTAAAAGGATCGTAGTTCGCGACGGTTCTGCCCAAGGGTGTTCCGTTGTCAATCTTGATTGGTATGGTATCGCGAAATAATGGATTTTTACTGATGCCAAAGCTACCACCATCCTTTATTTGATAGTAAGCGTAAACCACACTAAGGAACGTGTTCTGTTGTTTCTCGGACAGACCAGCGAATGTTTTTGTAACCCAAACCTCAACGAATGAATTATCATTTTCAATCTTTTCAAAAACGCCCAAGCGCAGCAGTTTTTTTATCAGCGCCAAGCGCTGGGGCTGCTTCCCGTCGTCCGGGTGAATTTTGGACATAGTATCCGCCTGCGAACCGCTCTGGGTAGGTGGTGCCGCTGACTGATTGCCCTTCTGTAAATTCACCGGCGCAGTCGCAATAAACGGGGCTACAATCAAAGGCAACATACAAAACAGGATGAATACAATCATCACGCCTGTTAGAATCTTGTGCCTTAGAAACCACGTTTTTTTAGTCTGCGGTTGGAGAATCGTTTCCTGATCGCGCTGGCCGATCCCCGGCACCGGCGTGGTGTCTGGCTTGGCCGATTGGCTTAGTCTCTTATGGCAGGCGTCGCACACCACGCTACCCTTCCAAACCATCGGCGTCTCAAGTTTTCCGATCGCGCGTCCACAGTTTCCGCAGATTTCCGCCTGTTGCTTTGCCATGAGATTGTTCCTTTCCAACTAAAAGACTTTGGCGTTTCAGGGAGCCTGCCACACAGAGGCCTTTTGACAATCGCACAAACGCCTTGGTTTATCGCCGCCAGCAGTATTAACCACATTGGAAAACATTACAGCGTAGCGCCAGCGGTGGCAACCGTATCGCCGTTGTAAGGGTGGCCGTTTAAGCGTGTGGATACTCAACCGGAGAGCCAACAACGCGGCAAATCAAGGCTAATGCGGTCGGTCTCCACGGAATTGCGAAATAATAGGCGATTGGCGAGAATATCGTAGACGCATGCGCCCCCGCCGGACGATCTGGCTATCTGGTAACGGTGGGCCTTAATTCGTTGCAATGGCTGGATATGCTTGACGGACAAAGCCAACAGGGGGCAGAATGGGTGCCGGTAAGTGAATTTTCCTTATTCGTTCAACAGCGGCCAAGCCGCAAAAAGGAGTTATCATGGGAGTTTCCAAACACTCGACAGAACGGGCAATCGCTGGACTCAAGCGACTCTTGCCGATAATCCAACAACAAAAGACGCGCGACGTTTCAGAGGCGGATACTGTGACCTTGGTGAAGGACATTATGTCAGAGGTATTTGGATTCGATAAATATGCCGAGCTGGCCAGCGAGCACGCGATCCGTGGCACATACTGCGATCTCTCTGTCCGCATTGAGGACAAATTAACTGAACTTGTGGAGATAAAATCGGCCGGTACGGCGCTGAATGAACGGCACATTAAATAGGCAATCGACTACGCCGCAAACGAAGGGGTTACATGGGTCGTACTCACAAATGGCTCCGTCTGGCAGCTCTACCTGGTATTATTTGCCAAGCCAATAGATAAACGATTGCTTGTTGAATTAGACCTTACCGCGCTGGATCTAAGGCGAGAGGATTCTGTGCGTTGCTTGGCTCCCTTTATGAAAGAAGGCTTCGTTAAAGGGGTGCGGGATGAGCTACGCAACCGGCAGGATGCCACCAGCCGATATTTACTTTCTGCGTTGATTTTAGGTAACGATAATGTCCTTGTCGCGATTCGGCGCGAACTTAGACGTGTGGTGGATGTTTTGGTACGGGACGATGAGATTCTAAAGGTGCTTCGGGACGAGGTAATTAAACGGGAAACGATGGACGGCCCGGAAGCGGAAGCCGCCGCTCGGCGCATTAGTCGCATTGAACAGCGAAGTCTACATGTTAAGGCATCGGCAGAAGCTACGACTGAAACATCATCAGAGCCTTCAATTTCCGATGATCCCCCGGCAGCAAAACGCTCATAGATATTTTGCTATAGCCTGGCAAGTAAGACAATAGCCTTAGCCACGCAGTCTGAAGCATGGAAAAAAACGCACAACGGCGATCACCACGCGATACGGCAATCCTGCCGGTCGTGGAACTGGCCGGTCAGGATCAATACCCAATCCAGAGCCATCCATGGCACTGTGATAAGCAACCCCCAGCCCATGATCGTCAGCACGAGCATTACAATGCCTTTGATAACATGGCCTGTGTAAAACTGATGCGCGCCCAGAAGGCCCAGCAGGGTGCATAACAACAACGCCAGAATGATACTCTTACCCGATCTGCCTGCCGCCGGCACGGTTTCGCCGGTGGCAAAGTGTTGTCCTGAATGAACGCCAGAATGATACCCGGTATGGGAAGTATAGAATATGCCGCTGCCGGGTATGCCAACGGTTCGGCGTATTCCCGTGCGGCCCATGGTAACATGAGCACCGCGGACACCAGCGGAAAGCGAAGCGCCGTGCTTGGACAGGTTTATGGTTAGGCCCGGCGCAATTCTTATCCGGCGGAATAAACGAATGTATCCCATTGAAAACTCCATTGCTTAGCAGATTGAAAGCCATTACGACCACGGCGGCGGATTATATCAAATCTTCCGGAGCGTAATACATCGACGGCAGAATTACGATGTTCAAATAATTGGCCACGCGGTCGGCCTTGTCCAGCCGCAATGTTTGCTGGCCGCGCATAAATCGCGCCAAGGATGATCGGGATACGCCAGCGGCCAATGCCACCTTATACAGGCTTTCGCGGCGGTTTTTCATCGCACTTTTGATCTCATTTTCCATGCTCATGGCGCTAATTAGCTCCTATCAAACGTCAGCAAAGTGCTAATTTTATTGTGTTTTTGTCGAATTCCAGCCATATTTTAGTTGAAAACCTGCGCACAAACGCGCGCGATGGCATGCGGTCAAGAAGCAACTAAAATCGCAAGGATTTTTTGCCCCTATGTCCGGCATAATTGCCATGACAGCGGTTTTACTGCCATGGCCCCAGCCGGTCAGCCAGCAGACGCGGCGGTTTCGCACCGTGTCAGATATTTACTAATCCACGCCCGAAGCTCCGGTAAGGATTCCAAGGTTTTTGTAAGGCGCTCGACGTTGGCGTTTTCGGCGTCAAGTCGCGGCCCGCTTTGGTGAATTTTCTGAAGGTATAACGCGTTTTGCTCGGCAGCGTAAAGCGTACGGCGTGTTTGTGGCTCCGATTCGATGATCAGCTTTGCATCGCAATACTTTTCCGCGTCGGCCAGGTCGGCAACTTGTTGCGAATCCTCAATGAGCAGCGCGGAGCACGCGCGGGAAAACTCCACTTGGGCGCTGTGTGGAATAGCAGCGTCGCCGCTCGCGGCACGGCGCAGGTATCCGTAGTAAGCCGCGAAGTCAGCTTGTCGGCGCGTTTTGTGCGCTTCGGCCAGCAGTGCCACAAATTTAGGTTGTTTGGTAGTCATGGAAAACTCTTTTCTGCCGGTGTCCCGGCGTGTGTTTACTGCGCCCCGTTATCCGCCGGGCGCGTCGCGGGTTAGACTGTTTCGTCAAGGATGTACACTCTCGCACCATCGGCTTTAAGTTTTTCGATAATTCGGCTTGCGTAGGGCCTTAAATGGTCATCCGGGTAGTCGCGGACTTCAAAACCGCTCGGCTCGCAGGCCCGAATTTCGCGCAAAGCCCTTTCAATTGGCCAGTGATCCGTCGCTGTTTGGAATACAGCCCCAAGTCTGATTAAATCCCTCTCGCGGCGGGTCAGTTGCTGGCCGCCGATGCTTTCAAAAACGATTTTCTTGACGCGTGTTGTGTTCATTGCGCTCATAAAATTCCTTTCAAAAAAAGGTCAATAAAATTCAACTTGTAAATTTGTGGCTTGTGTTTGTAAAATTTCCGATTCCGTCCGCAGTGCCTTGGCCCGAAGAATTTGCTGTGCGAGCTTTCGCCTTTTCACCTCGACAGGCCGGAGTAAACCATGCCACTCACGCATAGCGGTTTTTTGTTGGGTCGAAAGCTCTTGCCACTCTTTACCTAGGCGCTCAAATTCCGCCGATGGATCGCCGATGGTTTGCAGTTCGGATTGAATTTGCGCGAATCGCCGGGACGTGTCTTCCATCCGTTTTATTTGAAACTTGGCCAGGCCAAGAATTGCCGCAGCGTTGCCGATCTCGGCAGCCTCTTTTGGCGTCGGTGAAAAGATCTCGTTTCGCACCGCAATGCTTATCAAGGTCAACCATAATACGTGCAGCTCGTTTTTGCGTTGATTCGATGGAATACTCATTTTAAGGCCTCCATTTTCAGACTTAGAACAAAACCGGCTCGATTGGCCGCCGTTTGCCGCATCGATTGGCCATTGATTGATTGACTACTCGCTGAATCGCCCACGGCAATGGCAGGCCTAGGCTGTGCAATGATACGGGCCTTCAGGCGATACCCGCGCCACGCACTTTTGAGTAACCGGCGCACCCTGCACACCGGCGGGACGTTGCCATCCGGCGCGGCTGTAAATTGAATCGTCCAGATTTCCGGCGTTCGTGCCGGCACAGGAATAACCGGCGGCTTGATCCGCTTGGCGTTTGGCCGTGGTGCAGGCGGCGTATCAAATAATGGGCGCGTTGTCATTTTCGGCCCCCGATCTTGGCCATGACCTCATGCCAACTTTTCTTTTCTTCCGCTTCAATGGCTTTGAGTTTTGCCCATTGATCCTGTGGAATGTGGGATTCAATCGCATCGCGTACCATATCACGCAAGGCCGATGCTGGCACCGCTTCAACCTCGGCACACGCTTCACCATACAGCTTAATGAATCCAGCGGCCCGCTTGTCTTTGTGTTTGACCGCCAGCGGCAGGATATTGAATTGCTCAAACTGATCGGCCTTCACGGCCAGCCGCTCCCATGTAAAATCATCGCGGCCCGAAAACTTAACCAGATTCTCCCGGATGCTTTTTTCAATCCCGTATCCTGAAGGATCATGGTCGCCGATATACAATGCGTGTATTGGCTTTTCAATTTTCCGCCAGTCTTCACCAATTCCCCATGCGAAAGAAGCGCTTGAGAATCCACGCAAGGGGTGCATCGGTATGTCATACTCCCGCGTTACCTCGGAAATGCGGCCCGCAATGGTATCCTTCTCCACGATCACGCAAACGTAATCCGGCAGGCTCGCCCAGAAGTTTTTGCGATATGATCGGGACACCGTATCCGCAAAATCCTCCAGCCCGCTCCAGCTTGACGCCTTCTCGGTGGTGCGGATGTTATCGACGATCCATGAGTAGGGAATCACGCCCTTTTTTCTCAACTCCACCAGCAGACGCTGAATCTGGCCGTAGCTTCGCTTGCTTGTGTCGGGGAGCCAGCCAGCCGATACGCAACGGTACATGACACCACGCACGGTATCGGGTTGCTCGCACGCCAGTATCTCGCAAGCAACGCACGCCAGCGGCATATTTTTCATAGATAGACCGGCCCGCATGATAACGCCATAATTTCTATCAATGGCGGATTCACCCCAGCCGGTATCGTGTCCCGGTTCCCAACCCTTGGCGCGGAGAATATCCAAAACCGTGACTAGTTTAGTTTTCTGTTTTTCATTCATGGCAATATTCCCACAATCGTATTTGCAATCGCCGCCAGGCGATACCAGGCCACGCGCCAGCGGCTTGGCGTCAGGCCCAAAGCCCGGCGGCGTTGCCGGATCAGGCGGTCGAGTCTCACGCCATCGGTATCGACTACGCCGATAGGATCGTGCGCCAAGTTCCCGGCTTGCCGGTTGGCGCATCGGAATTGCCGGGCGGCATAAACTGCGCCGCAAGAGAAGTGCGCCACAACCCCCCACACCCCCCGCCGCATTGTTGGCGCGGCTTGGGCCGCTCCACTGCGCCAGGTGCGCGAAGTTAAGTAGGCGCGGGGTTGGCGCAGTAAGCGCAAAGCAAGTTCAAATTTCATTTTCAGCCACCTTTTCCGGCGCTGTCTGGCCAATGTGTGCGTACCCTTTTGGTGTAACCGTCCACCGCTCGACAATCTTGCGGTGCGGCGTTGTGTGCTCCGTTTTTTCAATCAGGCCGCCCCGTTCAATGTCTCGCAGCAGGGCATCAAAGCCCTTGCGTTTCATCCCAGCGGGGAAGTTCGCCTCGGAGGATAAGACTACGAACGCTCCCCGTGGTGCGTGCGGATTACTCGGAACATATTCACCACGCGATGCAAACTCGGCCATTATCTGCAGGATTACCCGCTGGTTGCCTGCATCGGCATGGCCGGGTGAATCCGCAAACGCCTGATGAATCACGCCGTCAATGTCGCGGGTAAGAAGGATCGGCGGTTGCAACGGGCCGAAGTTACACTTTTCGTGTTTCAGAATCAGGGAATTTTCAGGGCCATCCTCATTGACAAGCAATGCCAGGCGACTACGGGCGCTATTGTGCCAACCCGTTGAACCGCTGTAATTCTCCGTCGCCTTGCTGCCGCCCTTGGCCGTGGCGCGATTGACGTGGACTAAAAGCAGCACGGCCCCGCCCCATTCCGCCACCAACCGCATCAGCTTGCGGATGAAAGCCCGGACGTGTCTACGCTCATTCTCCGGGCCGTCAAAGCAGTCTGAAGCATTGTCGATAATGAGTAAGCCCGGCTTGTATTTTTTTGCCATAGTGCTAAGGTGCCGGTAAGCATCGGTCGTCCGCCCCTTGCCGCCCCGCACGGTTTCATCGACCGAGTAAAGCACGGGATCATCGGGTGCGAGTACGTGAAAGTTTTCAGCCAGCGCGGCCGCGTCAACGCCAAAGGCTTTACAAATCAGGCCCATACGCTGGCGGATCGTGGCCGGGCCATCCTCGGCACTGTAAAATAATACTGGCGTAGCTGTGGTGCTGTGGCCGCAAAACGTCCAACCCAGGGCAATGTGTGTGCCAATCTCCATAGACTCCATGGACTTACCAGTGCCACCGTGGCCGCCCAAGATAGTGGGAAGTCTCGCTGGTATCAGGCCGTCCCATACCCACGCCTGTGGCGGCTCTGGATTGGTCAGAACATCGGCAATGGGCACTTCCGTTATCGTGCTTGTCGCGCTATCGCCAGCCATACCCGACAGGTCGGAAATAAGGTCGCCTAAATCGTCCATAGTCTGCCCGGCGTCGATACGGCTATTGATTCCGAAGGCAAGGTTATAAGCGCGGGCATCACGGGATAGTTTGGCTAGTCGCTCGGCCCAGTATGGGGCCTCGCTATCGTTGGGATATTCTTGCCCATACTTTCTGGCTTTTTGTGCCGCTGCAGAATTACCAGAGCGCTCAAGTTCATCTGCCACGCTGGCGGCGGCGGGCATCAGGTATTGCACCGCCAGCCGGGCCATTGCGCCGAACATCTCGCGGTGATCTGAACCATACCAGCAGTGGCCGGATAGCTGGCCCTCGGCCACGCCGATGATATATGCGCACCGCTCGCCCTGTCGCTCAGGGTTCTCTGGCGGGCGTGATAACAGGGACGCCAGTAACTGGTGCTCGCTATCAATGATACGATCAACTATGCGGGTTTGCGGTGCATTGGGGTTATTTGGTATTATGGATTCCATCATCAACTTTCCGCCGCCGGTTCCTTTGCACGGGTTCCGGCGGCTATTTTTTTTAATATCCAGCAGCGGCCAGCTCTGCCTTCGCGCGGTCGATCTCCCGTCGGCGTCGCGATGGGGTAAACGTCGATGGTTTTTCGGCGGCGGGCGAGCCGGACTCGAAGAATTCGAGCAGCCATTGCTCGGATGTGCATAATGTCGATCCCACGCGTACGGTGCGGAGCTTGCGTCCCCCTACGCCATGCTGCGCCCACCTTATGACCGTGGCGAGCGCCAGCTTTGCCCCGGCACGCCGGGTAGGGAGCCATGACAGTGTGGGAATTTCACGCAGCGGCATGAGTTTGCTTGGTTCGGTTGTATACATACTTGTTTCTCCATGTATCACATGAGCAAGTATGTATCAGCGCGCGCGAAAAAGAATGGGAGGATTATGGGAGGACTGTTGGATTATTGATGGATTTATTTTCCCGGCGGAATAAGGCCGTAACCCGCGCCTTTAATTCCATCTGGCGTGCGATAAAACTTTCGCAACATCGGGTAGTGTTGTACCAATGATTCAACTTGCTTGTATGGTTGATCCTTGTATGAAGCCTTTTGCCAGTCACCAAGGTGAATACGTCGCGGGCTTACTTTTGCCAGCGGCACCAAGCACGCGGCCTGTTGCGTTGAAAGCGTAATTCTTTCCTCTTTACCGTCATATCGAAGTGTCAGGATTCTCGTGTCCTCCTCCACTTCCACCGCCTTGGTCGGCGCAACGATTGCCGAATTGCTGTACTCAAGAGCCACGCGGCACGTAGGCCAGAAGGAAATGAGTAGCTCGAAGTTTGGCCGCTTCCCCATAAGCTCAATCACCTCGGCGACTTTTGGCAGTGCCATAAAATTGCGCCCAAGCATTATTGCGTTGGCCCGTGCCGCAGCCGCTGCTTCATCGGCCTTTTTTGCCAAGGCAGCAGTTTCCATCTCACTTTCGCTTGTCATAAGCCTCGGCATGCCTGCCTCCCGCTTCTGAAGGCGGAGCGCTTCATACGCCCCGGCTTGTTTGACCGCCAGAATGTAATCCTCGACGGCTCGAATAAAATCTCCCAGTTGGTGGCCCATACTGCCGGTTCGTTTTACGGTGGAAATTGTTGCGGTTTTCATTTTCGATTCCTTGTTAAAGCGGGCTGGCATGACCACGACAACACAAGGAATATCGCTCATGGTCACGCCATTCACCGGGTTATAACTCCGGTGCCCAAAAACATTGTAACATCATCCGATCTTTTTCATCGCCTCAATTGCCGCGGCCCGTGCCGGTTCGGCGTAAATTTCCGTTGCGTCTAAACTGCTATGCCCCAACGCGGTGCGGGCAACATCCACGCCAGCCACTTCCCTTAACTTGGTTGCGGCGGAATGTCTTAGTTGATGCGGGTGCCAACTGCTTATCCGATGGCTTTCCGGCAACTTGTCAACCGTGACCCCCAGAGCCTTCGCCGTCGCCTCGTTGGCCGCCTTGACGGCACGCCGAACCGCTTGGGCATAGCCGCCGCTGTCGTAGCAATCGCCGGGTTTACGCTTTGGGTGCCTCTTGACGTTGCTGCCGGGCCTGTTGCCGCAACTCAACGGGGTTTCCCGCTTGGCGCTCAATTCAGCCCGGCGTTCTTCATCCGCGAGCTTGGCCGAGAAAACAAACGCGCTGGGATCAGCTTTCAGAAATGGCCGGAGAATCTCTTGGGCCTTGGGGCCAAAGTAAATGATCCGCTGGTGCCCGTGGATACTGGTCTTGTGCTTCGCCGGTCGATACTCCCACACCGGACGGCTCATATCAATCTGGCCGATCTTCATCTGGCATATCTCGCCACCACGGGAGCCAGAAAGTAGCTGCACCTGCACCATGGCGCGGACGTGCCTATTCAAGAATGGAAGCGTTGCGCCAATATCGTGCTGGCTAACCGGCTTAACCGGCTCGGTCTCCCGTGCCCCAGAGCGCCCATATCGCAACCCGTCGATTGTCTGCATCGCCTGCCACGCCGTGATTGGAATCAGTTGCCTTGACGCGGCCCACTTGAAACATCGCCGGAGCCGCCCAACCGATGCGTTGATATAAGACCGCGACCAACCAAGCCCGATCATTTTTTTTCGCAGCGCCTCCAGCCGGATAGGGGTAAACTGATCTGCCGGTGTATCACCGTAAAACTTGACCAACGGCTTGAGCGCGTAGCGGACGTTCTCGGCTTCCTCGGCAATACTGCCATCGGCGTTCAGGTAATGATCTTTACAGTGGAGCCGATACCCATTTACCACCTCGGCGATGGTGGCGGAATCGCCTATACTTGCGGATACTCGGCCACCTACCAGATATTCGCTGATGATGCGGTCATATTCCCGGCGGGACTCGGCGGAATTGTATCGGCCAGGCAGGTAAATATACCGTCCACCAATATTGACAACGCCCTTGCCGGTGGCCTTATGTTTGCAGTATGCCGGTACCCGATCTTTACTCCAACCCATGATTATTCTCCTGAAAACGCCTCTCACAAACCGTAGTTTACGGTTTCTGAACGGTTTTCGAGGACGCGGTTCGGAACATCCGAACATCAAGGAAACGCTTATCTGGCCTATGTTTTCTCATAAAGCGGGCGATGGGATTCGAACCCACGACGTCCAGCTTGGGAAGCTGGCATTCTACCACTGAATTACACCCGCAATGCGTCAACACACCAGTAGTAAGAATATCAGAGCCGCCCCGTGCCTACAAGTCAACGTGATGACAAAAACGACGAGTAAAATATCTCCAGCGTGTCAATTGTAAATAGAAATGTCAGCGGCGAATGGCACTTCCTTAGTGCGTAAATACTTTATTTACTGATAAATTGACAAAACGTGTTGGCGATCATCAGTTGAAAATCCCGCGGCGTGCATAACATTTATCCAAAACTCCTACCCGCCCAACGCAGGAACGGTTAATTTCGGCGGTCCGGCGGAGCGGAAGGATTCATCAACGGTTATCACATAGGCCACCATAGCTGCGAGCATTAACAACAGCGCAATCCAAAACCGCCAGTCCCGGTGCGCGCGTTTCCAGTAGGGAATAGATTGATCGGGGCCATGGTGCTGATGTTCTTTCCTGTGTTCTTCCCGATCATGTTGATGATTGTGTGGTATATCGCTCATGAGAAATCCCTTGCATTCAAATCAGTGTTATTTAACGCTCAAAGACCTTGATCAGATCAAATACCCATTGGAAGGCCGCTTGTTATATTTCAATGATAACCTTGAGAGCCTTGGTCTTGGCCGCAGCGCTGAACGTATCATAGGCGGCGAGAATTTGATCAAACTTAAAGTGATGGGTAATCAAGCGATTGGGATCAATTCTGTCACTTTGTACCGTCTTGAGCAGCATGGGCGTTGAAACCGTATCGACCAGCCGAGTCGTAATGGAGATATTTTGCATCCAGAGGCGCTCTAAATGCAGATCAACTTTTACGCCATGCACGCCGATGTTGGCAATGGTACCGCCTGGCGCGACGATATCCTGACACAACCCGAAAGTAGCCGGAATACCCACCGCTTCAATGACGGTATCCACGCCGCGTCCACCGGTGGCAAGCATGATAATTCCAGCCGCTTTTCCGTCCGAATTATTCACAGCGGCGGTAGCGCCAAAGCGTTTGGCGGATTCCAGTCGGTTCTCATCGACATCGATCATGATAATTTCCGATGGGGTATAGAACTGCGCTGTCCGCAAGGCTGCCATGCCAACCGGTCCAGCGCCGACGATCGCTACGGTCGAGCCGGGCTGAACCTTGCCATTGAGGACACCACACTCGAAACCGGTTGGAAGGGCGTCGCTGAGCATTACCAGCGGCATCTCATCGACGCCTGGCGGAATGTGATACAGGCTGGTGTCCGCGTGCGGGATGCGAACAAATTGAGCCTGTGTGCCGTCGATAGTGTTACCAAGTATCCACCCGCCAGTAGTACAGTGCGAGTAGATTCCCTTTCGGCAGTATTCACATCTGCCGCAGGCACTGATGCAGGATATGACAACATGATCACCAGACTTAAACGCGGTAACACCCGGCCCGATCACTTCCGCTACGCCAACGCCTTCGTGGCCGAGGATTCGCCCAGGTTGGCAACTGGGAACGTCGCCTTTGAGAATGTGCAAATCTGTACCGCAAATTGTGGTGTGCGTAACTCTGACGATTGCATCCGTCGGCGCGACGATGCCGGGCTTGGGCCGATTTTCCAAGGACTTCTTGTTTGGTCCACCATATACAAGTGCTTTCATAGTACCACTCCTTTGATTGTTTTTGGACCACGTAACGAGTTTGCGGACACCGTTGTGATAACAGATGGAAACAACGATGCGCTAAATCATATCACCATATCCCCCCACTTTCCGCTCATCTCATACTCTATAGCAGCGCGATTGAATCCAAATCCCATTAATACACGATAGGCGTATCCGGCTTAATTAGCAATGAGTCGGCCCGGCGAGACCAACGGGAATCTCCATACAATCTCTCTATGCAACTTTGTCAACGATTGGCTCTTTTATCATCTGGAAGAACGTCGCCGCAGCGCGGCGATTACTGGCACAGGCTCTTGGAAACAAGCTGCAGACAAGACGCAAAACCCTTTGACTTTAAGGCGTATGAGCGTACTGTAAGCCAGCGGTGTTTGCTGGAACATCCGCTATGTTTTCCGCCGAACCACACCAAGCAGGTGCCCGCTAATGGCATCAATTACTGGTAGTTCTCCATTTGGTTCAGTATTCAACTGGTGTTGCACCTCAGCGGGCGTCATTTGCGGGAGCAGGCAACGCACGGGTGTCACAACATCCGCGGCCGCACCGATATCCAGAACGCGGGTCAACGGGCGGCAGGCAATCACGTTCGGTTGGAGAATACGACCGACAAAGATGCCTTTTTCATCGAGCACGTATAGAATTTTCGGAGCATGATTGGAATCCAGAAACCGCGCGATGATCGTCCGGTAATTAGTAGATATTGAAATGACTTCGATATTCGACCGGATGCTCCCCTGATAAGAAATCTCCACGTTATCAGGTAGCATTTTGATCGCGGGACGAATCGTGTCAACCGGGCCGGAGTAAATTGAACGTCGATCCAGCAACCGTGCGGTTATCGCCGCGCCAGCCACTGCTAACAAAATCGGCACGAAAATACCCAGCGTGTGATGCGTAAGCTCAAGCAGCAGCACAATTGAAGAAACTGGTGCTTGCGTGGTTGCGGCCAATACCGCGCCGGCCCCAATGACGGCATAACTCCCCGGCGTTGCCCCTGGCCAGACAAGCGACCAGAGATGACCAAAAAATCCACCGAATACGGCTCCGATGGTAATGCTGGGTGTAAACAGGCCGCCGGGCGCGCCGCTGCCCAGACAACCGGAGGTGGCCAGTGGTTTAAGGAAAATCAGCGCCAGCAGCAACGGAACGCTGAGTTGATTGGTAAACGTAAATTGGGTGACATCCTTGCCGTTACCCAATAACTGCGGAAATGCAATGGCAACACACCCCAAAAGTGTGAACATAAACAGCGGTGCCAGCATCGACCAGCCGCGCTGCGGTTTATGCCCATCCGCCCAAATAACCAAACGTACAAATAACACCGATGCAATACCCGCAAGGGGGCCGAAGGCCATCGCCCAGACCAGTTGCCCAAGCGTAAAAGTATAATGGGGTACCAGGTAGGTGGCATGATCAGGCAGCGTCAGCCAGGAAACCGCCGTGGCCACGAAGGACGCAGTTAGGGCGGGAATAATCAGCGGCAAGGCCATAGTTCCAAGCAATACTTCAAGCGCAAACAGGGCACCCCCAAGCGGCACATTGTAGACAGCTCCCATACCCGCACCGGCTCCACACGCGACTAAAAATCGTCTTTCCGCCGGTTCTAATTGAGTCCAACGGGAAAGTACGCTCGCAACGGCAGCGCCCACTTGCTTGGGTGCCCCTTCTCGCCCCAGCGATGCTCCCATGCCGACAATGGTCATCGATAGCGCCGCTTGAATACTGGTACGAATGAACGGCAAGGAACCTGACCGAAACCAGATGGCGTTGGATATGTCGCTATCCTTTCCCGGCCAATAGCGCTTCAGCAGCCAGATCACCACGGTTGCCACCAGACCGGCGGCCGCCATAATCCAAACGTGCCGCCAAGGTGATACAAGTTCTGCGGCATGCTGAAAATCCCCCGAACTGTAGGAATAAGACCAATGTTGCACCACCGCCAGCAGAGCCATCAGCAGAGAGGCCCCCAGCCTGGGCTGATGAAAAACTCCCCCAGCGGTTCATCCGCTTTCTGTTGCGCAGGAAAATGCCAATCGCCGCTTGGCGGAAAAGGTGAGTCCCAAATTTCTGGCGGCCCAACTATGCACATCGGCGGTGCG
>Ga0209012_1001062_pt1 | contig 31354 bp, 29 predicted proteins | sample RS3BMetagenome_FD_184735 | JGI IMG/M metagenome (GOLD analysis project Ga0209012, IMG submission 184735) | Ferric oxide microbial mat and aquatic microbial communities from Rainbow Spring, Yellowstone National Park, USA - RS3B (SPAdes) (version 3) ...
GGAGGCGTAGGCTCCACGGCTCCGCGCTCTCAGAGCTCAGAGTGTGCCTGGAGTGGGTGTTCCAGGAGCGGGGTAAAACGGTTTTAGCTGTACGAGCCTACAGCACCTCCCGCGCGTGAATGCTTCCTTGGTTCTCCTGAAGAGGTCAGGGTGGGTGCCACCCCTCTCCCTGGTGCGCCTGCCTGCGGAGCTTCGCCCAATACCCCCCCACCAACCCTCCTTGGGGCTAAAGAAGGGGAGGCGTGGTGGGGCGTTGATTCGGGAAGCCCCCTCCGCCCGTGAGGGCGGGGTAGTCCACCAAAGCTTAACGCATACCCGCCACCTTGGGAGGCATGGTTAACATCATCATCCCTAGTTAGGATGTGATCTTGAGCGTGTCTGCGATTTGTGATAAGGTGTGATCGTAGGGGAGGGTGGACAAAGATTATATATTTGACTATTAAGTTGTTTAGGGCATGGTTGAGTACAAGTGGATTGCCCTCTCGAACACAAGCTTGGGGGTGATCATGTCCTCTATAAACGGGACTATCACACTCATATCACTTCCCGCAATATTCAGGGGTATAGGTATAAACCCGCTTACCTCGTTCCAATACCTGCTATGGGTGCTGTTCGGCTATAATGTGGTTACGGCCACCCTGCTCGTCACGTTTGGGAGACTCTCAGACATGTTCGGTAGGGTTAGACTATACAACATGGGCTTCACCGTGTTCACAGCCGGCTCCATACTCTTATCCCTAACACCGAACAGTGGAGACCTCGGGGCATTAGAAATCGTTGTGTTCAGGATAATTCAGGGTGTGGGTGGAGCCTTCCTCTTCTCGAATAGCGCCGCCATACTTACAGACGCGTTCCCCACGGAGGAGAGAGGTAAGGCGCTAGGCATAAACCAGATATCTGCACTCACGGGTTCATTCGTAGGCCTCGTACTTGGTGGAGTCCTCGCACAGTACGACTGGAGATACGTCTTCCTTGTGAGTGTTCCCTTCGGATTGTTCGGCACAGTATGGTCTTACACCAAACTCAGAGAGCTGGGTAGGATAACCAAGAATCAAGGCATAGACTGGGCGGGTAACATAACATTTGGAGCCGGGCTCACGATTATACTTATCGGCGTAACCTACGGGCTTCTACCCTATGGCTCCTCCGCGACGGGGTGGGGTAACCCTTGGGTTATCGCAGCAATGGTGAGCGGGTTAGCGCTCCTCGCAGCCTTCCCGTTTATAGAGACAAAGGTCAAGTACCCCATGTTCAGGCTCCATCTATTTAGGATAAGGATGTTTACAGCGGCAAACTTCGCCGGCCTCTTGGGCTCTATTGGCCGTGGGGGAGTCATGTTGATGCTCATAATCCTCTTACAGGGTATATGGCTACCACTGCACGGCTTTAGCTACGAATCAACACCCTTCTGGGCTGGGATCTACATGATTCCCTTATCACTCGGTTTCATAGTGATGGGCCCACTAAGCGGCTGGCTCTCGGATAAGTATGGTGCTAGGCTTCTGGCAACCCTCGGAATGGTGATAACAGCCTTAGGCTTCCTTCTACTTGCGGGGCTACCCTACGACTTCAGTTACCCCTCCTTTGCCCTAATAATTTTCTTGATGGGCGTTGGTAACGGGATGTTCGCCGCACCCAACACAGCATCCATCATGAACTCCCTTCCTCCAGAGCACCGAGGAGCGGGCTCGGGTATGAGGGCTACGCTTCAGAACACTGGGCAGACCGTGAGCTTGGGCATATTCTTTACGATAGTCATACTGGGATTGACGAAAACACTCCCATCTGCACTCTACTCGTCACTGGTGGGGGCGGGCGTACCAGCACAAGTCGCACAGCAGGTTTCAAACATCCCCCCGACCGGTGCGCTTTTCTCCGCCTTCCTCGGATACGACCCAGTGAAGAGCATCCTGTCAAACGTGCCATCCACCCTAGCAGCCTCAATACCACCTCAGGCAATCAGTGCGATAGAGGCTAAGACCTGGTTCCCGACCACCATCGCACCACCGTTCATTTCAAGCCTCCACCTAACCTTCTATATCGGCGTCGCACTCTCACTCTTCGCGGCCCTCTCTTCGGCTCTTAGGGGTCCGAAAACCCAAGCGGCTCAAAAACTAGGTGCGGTTGAAGCTGGAGGCAAAAGAGAGATGGGTCGGGCGTCCATAAACCTCGAAGAAGGGGGTAATGCTAATAACAGCGTAAGGCAAGGGGATGAAGGAAATGAATGACTCAACCAGAGTAGACGAGCTAGAACTGTGGAGAAGCTTTGCGCAGACCATACGGGCGGTGCAGAAGCTACTCGACAGCAGACTCAGACCCATGGGGATAGGCTACCAAGAATTCAAGGTGATTGGCGAACTAGCGACAAGCGGAAGAACATCTATGGCCAAGCTCGCAGAGAAAATAATGTTCACGCAGGCCGGGGTCACATACCTAATAGATAGACTTGAGGAGCAGGGATACGTGGTCAGAGTTAGAAGCAGCGAGGATAGACGTATCATATTCATAGAGGCCACGGATAGGGGTAAAAAGGTGTTCGAGGAGAGCCTGAAGGTTATACGCGAAACAACCCACGAACTTTTCCAGAACCTAACACACGAAGAGTTGGCGTCCATGTACAATTCGCTGCTGAAAATTCAGGAGAACACCGAGAGAGCGACTTCAGCAAAGCAATGATGTTGGAGGTGCAGGTGGAGGTGGAGGGCACCACCAAAGTGAGAGATTACGTTCAGACCCATTCGGTGCACGCCGAAATCAGGATCCTAGATAGCTCAACCAGAAGCTCGGAGCTGGCAGCTAAGGCGTTGGGTTGCAGCATAGCTGAGATAGCCAAATCCATAGTATTCGTAGACGAACACAACACGCTGGTGGTCGTGCTTTCAGGTGACAAGAGGGTTGACATTCGAAAACTATGCGACGCAGTTGGACTCAACCTCCGTATGGCCACGCCGGAGGAGGTTTACACGAGAACCGGCTACAGGGTGGGGGGCGTACCACCCTTCCCACATAGTGGGGGTGTCCGAGTCGTCGTTGATAGATCCATCCAACGCTTCGATAGTGTCTGGGCGGCGGCTGGAGACCACAATTCCCTAATGCGGGTGCCCACAGCAGACCTGATAAGAGTGAGTGGGAATGTTGTCCTAGACATCTCTAAGTAGGCCTAAAGGAGTGGTCTTCTGAGTGTTCCCTGAGCCTAGATGTCTACGCTAACTTCTCCGCCTTCAACCTTTAGATCGAACACGTGAAGGTCGGCTACACTTCCAGCCGGTTCGCCGTCTGGACCCAAAACGTTCCTACCGCCTTTTGCCAAGTCGAACTGAGATCCATGGTCGGGGCATGTAATGACTGTTCCCTCAACCCAACCCATACCCATATCCCCCTGCTCATGAGTACACCAGCGGTCACACGCATACACCTTTGGCCCAATCCTTATAGCAACAATGTCTCGGCCTCTAACGTTAAAACTCCTAGGCTTACCATCCTCCAACTCTTGTAAGCTGCAAAGCCTAACCCAAGCCAACCTACATCGATAGGAGCATTGTGTGTAAGAATATAAACGCTACCCTAGGATGCATTGGCTGACCCACTCCCCGCCCTGAGCCAGCTTTGCGGTGTGGCATACTGCAAGTGGTAGCTAAGGGTTTTGTACCCCTCAGGTCGTTTTACAGACATTTTAATGGTGTTAACTTCTTTTGGTAGGGTTTATCAAACTGTCTGGTTGTATGTTATTGGTTTTATTCATGGCGAGCACACTTAGCAGAGCGGAGGAGTTCAACGCCGAGGTGGCCGGGATCATTCAGCGTAACTTCCTTGATGAAGTGGTGGATTGCACGGTTTACGCCGAGCTCGCCAAAGCTGAGAGAAACCCTAGGATCAAAGACATACTTTCTAGGTTGTCGGAGATCGAGCGTAAACACATCGACGTGTGGTCTAGGCTCGCTGAGAGGCGTGGGCTCACACTGAGGCCAGCTGGTGTGAGAGAGAAGTGGAAAGCTAAAGCGTACAGGCTTCTACGCGGTCTCATGGGTCTGAGGATAACGGTTCGACTACTCGAGTCAGACGAACAGCAGGCCATAGTTAAGTATGCGAGGCTACTCGAACGAAGCGACTTTACCAGTGAGGAGAAGGCGTTGCTCGACGATGTGCTCAAAGACGAAATAGCACATGAGTACACGCTTATGAGCCAAGAGTTCCGAGTTGAGAGCGTCAGGGATGTTATCTACGGTGTGAGCGATGGTTTAATAGAGGTGCTCGCAGTTGTTTCGGGCTTCTCGGGCGCGTTTACTTCATCGCTAATAGTAGCGGTGGCGGGAATGATAGTTGGCCTCTCCGGGGCACTCTCTATGGCCGTTGGCGCATACCTCTCGACAACCTCTGACGTAGAGATGGCAAAAAGCGAGATGGAGAAAGCCAAGCTTCAAGCGTCACTGAGCGAGGACACCCTTATAGCGAGGCTTAGCCGTATGCTCACATCCAAGGGGCTGGACGCACAGGCCGCTACTAGGATAGCTGGGGAGCTTAAGGGGATAGCCCACAACCTCGTGGCCTCGGAGCCCGAGGACGAACCAAAGAAGAGCGCACTACACACAGCCATCTCATACATTGGTGGCGCAGCCATACCCGTCCTAGCCTACCTAGTGGGTGTATCGGGACTCACGGCTGTAATAACCTCCTACGCAATATCCGCACTCGCCACATTCGTGATTGGCTCAATAATCGGCGCGCTCAGCGATGTTAACCCGTGGAGGAAGGGGATACAAATGATGACTCTCGCAATAGGCGCGGCGCTCGCGACACACGGAGCAGGCATACTGGTGAGCAGATTCCTGCACATAAACCTCGCCTAAAAAGATTTTATCGTTAGGGGAAGACCCCGTCCGCCCGTGAGGGCGGGTAGCTCACTTATTGGACCGAATGATTTGTTTGGGGCTACTCCACCTCGATATGACCACTTTGCGCTCTGTGTAGAAGTAGATATGGTCATCTCCGCCCTGGGCGTGCAGGTCTCCGAAGAACGAGTCCTTCATGCCTGCGAAGGGGTAGAAGGCTATGGGTGCGGCCACACCTATGTTGACGCCGATGTTCCCAGCCTCCACACGGGAGACGAATTCGCGCGCATAGTTACCGCTCGATGTGAAGATAGTGGCGGCGTTGCCGAACCTACTCGAGTTTATCACCTCTATTGCCTCATCCAAGCTTTTTACCGTCATGACACTTGCAACTGGACCGAATATTTCCTCTCTAGCTACCTTCATGTCGGCTGACACTTCATCGAACACGGTAGGCCCCAAGAAGAATCCATGGGGGTATGAGGTGACTCTAACACTTCTCCCGTCAAGCACAAGTTTCGCACCCTCAGACTCCCCCACCTCTATGTAGCGTTTAACCCTCTCAAGGTGTTCACGCCTAATGAGCGGTCCCATGTCGACCCCCGCTTCGAGGCCATAACCCAAGCGCAGCTTCGATGCGGCATCAACGAACTGTTTGAGCACCCGCTCGTGATTTTCGGGTAGGGTCACGAGAACTGAGCCAGCAAGGCACCGCTCCCCAGCGTTACCAAAGAAGGAGCTTATGAGACTGGGTACAACAAGACTCATATCCGCATCAGGCATAACAACCTCGAAGTTCTTGGCTGAGGCTCCAGCCTGCACTCTCTTGTGGTTGGCAGTCGCGCAAGTGTATATGTACTCGGCTACGGGGGTGGAGCCAACGAAGCTAATGCCTTTAACCTCTGGGTTGTCGAGTAGGGCTTCAACACTCTTCGAACCACCATTAACCACGTTAACCACCCCGGGGGGTAGGCCGGCTTCCTCGAAGAGGCGGGCTGTGAGCGTCATGCTAACAGGCGTCTTCTCTGAGGGTTTTACAACCACTGTGTTGCCCAAGCCGATCGCGTAGGGTATAAACCAGAAGGGTACCATGAGGGGGAAGTTGAATGGTGAGACAACGCCGAACACCCCAATAGGCACGCGGTAGAGCTCCTCGTCGATGCCTTCAGATATGTCGATGTTGTTTTTACCCATTATGTGATAAACCGAGGCAGCCGCGGCTTCAACGTTCTCTATCGCGCGTAGCACCTCCCCCCGAGCTTCGCTAATCGTCTTACCGTGTTCACGTGTGATTGTTGCGGCCAGCTCATCGAGCCTTTCATTCATCAGCCTCTCGAGCCTGAATAGAAACTTTATCCTCTCCGTGACGGGCACACGACTCCACTTCTCAAAGGCTCCCTGAGCTGCGTCGACGGCGCTCACAACGTGCTCCCGACCAGATTCAGGAGCCTCGGCTATAACGCTGCCAAACGCGGGGTTATAAACAGGGTACCTTGTCTCGGAGGCAACCTCAACCCTTTTTCCCCCAACATGGTTGGGTAGGACCCCGTAGACCGTTCGATCAGTGGTGCTCAAGACTGGGTCGCCTCCGCGTCCGCGATCTTCAAAGCATCATCAAACACGTCAACAGCCCTGTCCAACTCTTCCTCATTAATTATGAGAGGTGGGGCCACCACGAAGTGGGTGACCCAAGAATTAATGTATACACCATTCTTCATCATGTGTGAAGCCACCCTATCCGTCATAAGTGGTCGACCTTCAAGCTTATCCTCGTAGACATTGAACGGGGTCTTCCTCTCCCTATTCTTCACTATTTCAACCGCCCAGAATAAGCCCAGACCCCTAACGTCACCCACCGAAGGATGCTTCTCAGCCAACTCACCAAGCCTTTTACCCAAATAGACACCGAGCTCCTTAGACCTCCTTATCAGGTCGCGCTCACGATACTCATCTATTGCTGCAACACCGGCGGCGAGTGTTAAAGGATGCGCCTCGTACGTGTGACCGTGAGCAAAGTAATTGTCCTCGAAATAGTCCGCCAACTCTTTATTGGTTGCTGTGAGTGAGAGTGGGACATACGCAGACGTGATACCTTTGGCCGTAGTTAGTACATCGGGCTTAACACCCCAGTTATCAACAGCGAACCACTCACCCGTCCTACCCCAACCACTCATTACTTCATCCGCCACTAGGAAGACCCCATGCTCCCTCGTGATCTCCCTGATCCTCGGTAGATACTCCTTCGGAGGCACGATGACGCCGTTCGTACCCGTGACCGGCTCAACCACAACGCCACCAACGTTTCCTTCATTCCTGATCACGTAGTCGAGGTACTCGGCGCACGCCACACCACACTCGGGATACTTCAAACCGAAGGGGCAACGATAGCAATAGGGGTCGGGTATACGCACAAACCCTGGAAGGGAGGTGTGAGTGTCCACCGCCACACGTCTGAAATCACCAGTCAAATTTATGCTTGCAGCTGTAGAGCCATGATAGGAATTAAACCTCGACACAATCTTGGTCCTGCCTTCACGCGAATAGTACATCCTAATCATCTTAACGGCCGCCTCATTCGCCTCTGTTCCAGAAGTACCGAAAAAGTACTTTACCAAACCCTCCGGAAGTACATCCCTAAGCCGGAGCGCCAACTCAGCCCTAACCTCAGTGGTGTATGAGGGGGAAATGTATGCAAGCTTCTCTGCCTGTCTCTTAATGGCTTCAATCACCCTTCTATTACCGTAGCCAAGATTAGAGCACATAAGCTGCGAAGAGAAATCCAAATACCTTTTTCCCGCATCATCGAAGAAGTAGACTCCCTCTGCACCAGTGACCACCATTGGCCTCCATGATGACTGCTTCCTCCAAGTACCGAAGGTCAACTCCTTTGTAATATCGGAAACACCTTTAGAATCAATATGTTTTGGTTCTTGCATATAACAAGTCAACTCTACAGACATATTTAAGAGCTTTCAATCCTTTAAAAATTTTTCAAAAAAAGAGATAACTTTTAACTTTGTAAAAACGGTTTCGAATAGTGATAGATTTTGTACATTTCTACATTCATAATGAATAGATACCTTTTAATGTTTTACATTTGTCTAACATTCTCGAATTACATATTGACGTATATTAAATTTAATACCTAGAGGAAGCGAGCGGACACACCAAAGAAAACGTTTTCACGCAGAGCTCAGATCCACACGAGTTAACAGGGTTGATCGCGTGTACAAAAAACTTCAGACTAAGTTTTAGTGTCTTCTCGATTTACAAGATAGCTGACATACTCTTCTCGCTAAAGCCTCGGAGCTTTCTTGCTCAAAAAGCTGTAATCCAGTTTTAATTGAGCCTTAAACAGATTAGAGACCCATTTAAACTCTTGGTTTCAACTCTTTCTTAAAGCCTGAGCCATTCTATTGGCTGCTTCTCTAAGCTCTTCCATCGAAGAGGCGAAAGAGAATCTCACATATCCTTCACCCCAGCTTCCAAATGCGGAACCAGGTACGCCTGCTACTCGGGACTCGCTTAGAAGGCGTTGGCTCATTTTCACCGAGGATTTCTCAATGGTTGAAAAATCAACGAATGCATAGAACGCCCCAGATGGCCTGAGTGCCTCAACGCCGGGTATCTCATTTAGTGAGGCTATGAAGAAATTCCTCCTTCTAAGATACTCGTGAACCATGTTATCAGCAACATCTTGGGGTCCTTTTATCGCGGCAAGGGCGGCGGCCTGAGACACGGATGATGGGCAAGAGTTGAGCGCGGAATTAAGCGATGAGATGGCTGAAATCACGCCTTCGGGTCCAGCTACGTACCCAACCCTCCACCCAGTCATGGCGTAGGTCTTGGAGAGGCTGTTCACAGTGATTGTTCTTTCGTACGCGCCTGGCAGGCTCGCCGTGCTGACGTGAACACAACCATCGAACAATATCTTCTCATACACTTCATCGGATACTATATAGAGATTCCGTTTCGAGGCTAGCTCAACCAACTCAGCCAAAAGATCCTTTCCATACACCGCACCAGTAGGATTAGAAGGAGTGTTCACAACGATCACCTTGGTCCTATCAGTGATCATGGACTCTATTTCCGATATATTGGGCTGAAAGCCATCATTCTTCCTCAGTGGGTAGCCCACGGCTTCACCGCCAGCCGCGATTATCATCGGCTTATAATTCGTCCAGCCGGGGTCGGGTATCAGCACTCTATCTCCCGGGTTAAGCAGAGCAAGGAAAGTGAGCGAGAGCGCCCCAGTGCCCCCGTTTGTGACCGCCACCTGACTTTTGGGGTCATAGCTCAACCCATTCTCGATCTTGAGCTTCCTCGCTATTGCTTCACGCAACTCTATTAGGCCTGCGCTAGGCGTATAGTGAGTCATCCCATCTGCCGCCTCTTTCAATGCCGCTTCAACTATGTGTTTAGGGGTCCTAAAATCTGGATCGCCCGCAGCGAGTTTTATAACATCTCCACCCTTCGATGAATCTGAGAGTATTCTCACAGCTGAAATGGGTAGCATCTTCACTCTGTCGGAAAGGCTACTTCCCTGTAAGCCGGACATTTCCAGATGTCCACAGCAAGAAGATTATTAAGCTTAATGAATATAACCCAGGGCTAGACCAAACTTAACAGAAAATATACTAAAACTCCTCAGCTGATACGATGGTGTCCGGATAACGCTTCTCCACGCCTGGATACAGAGGTCACCGCGTTCTAATCCGGACACTATTGCTGATACGGAAAATAAACACTATTAGGGTGAACTGGGGACCCGTAGCGCTTATTGAAGCGATTCTAGAGAGCAGAAATAGCTACACACTATATACAGGAAAGGTTTGTGGAAAAGCCTACAGTAGATATAGATAATCAAAGAAGTGTTGTGCTTCTACACTCGAAGGTCATCTATCCGCAAACCCACCTTTAGGGTGAGATATGTTGAAATAGTGGTTTGGCCACTCTAAATATAGGGGGAGGAGAGCATTAGAATAGCTATCGTTGGTCTAGGTGTTGCTGGAAGCTATCTCGCGGCAAGACTTTCGAGGGAGAGCGAACACATGGTTTACGGCTTCGAAATGCTCCCTCAGGCTGATTCGAAGTGCGCTTGGGGTGGGTCTAAACACGAGCTTGCGAGGATTCTCAAACCCTTTGACATAGACTTCGGGGAATACATACTTTACGAAGGAAAGAAGCTCAATGTAGTTTTCGACGGGAAGGGTGAGATAACTATACCCACCGTAGGTCTGGTAACATTCGATAAGAACGCGCTAGAAGAACGCCTGATCCAGCTTGCGATCGAAAGCGGTGCGAAGATAAGTCGGGGGAGGAAGGTTGGGATAGAAGAGCTCGCAAACTTCGACTTAGTGGTAGACGCGTCAGGAGTCTACCGCTCCATACTTCCTAAAATCAGGGGTGATACGATTTTCCCAAACATAGAGTATAGGGTTGAGTATGATGGCGAGCTCCCATACGACGACTTCACCGTTGTACCCTACCCTGGGCTGACAGGGTATACTTGGTTCTTCCCCTTAGGATCAAGGCTCGCACACGTTGGTGGGGGCGACAAACTTCATAGGCAGAGGGAGTATGTTGAGGATTTCATGCGAAAACACGGTGGGAGAAGAGTTAAGACTATAGCTAGACCAATACGCCTGCTACCCTTTGGGCACACTGACCCAGTGTATTTGAGGAGGAACTCGACTCTTATTGTTGGGGTGGGAGAGGCAGTGGGCACCGTCTTCCCACTCCTAGGTGAAGGAATAATACCTAGCTTCCAATCCGCCGAGATACTTTTCGAAAACACTTCAGCAAAGGGTGTGGACACACATGCTTACATTGCACAACTGGGTAGGAAGTTCTTCTACTTCGAACCCATGTATAAGACAATCCTCTCGAAGTGGTCGGGGAAATGGTCTCCTATCAGCGTTTCCCCAAGCCTGATTTACGCTTACTTAAGGAGTAAAAGAATTGAGAGGAGGTTCGGCATAAAGGTAAGAATAACAGACCTCCTCGAAATATTCCGAAACACATAGGACACCTCAAAACCTTTGAAAAGACTCTAAAACCGATGGGTCGCGGTTTGTCTAGTCCCCTTTCCGAGCTAAACCGTAGACACAAAGCCTGTGCCCATCGCAGAGCATCGCCTGAAGCTAATTTTTGATCCACTATGGTGGGCGGGGGGTAAGTGAGATTATTGGCTACTGACAATTTATATTTAACCGTAGTGTAATCTACGTGAGAAGACTTGGTTGAGTCGGCGGTCGTAGCTTCGCTAGAAAGGTTCTTAGAGGACTATCTTTCAAGGATGGCTGAGAAACTCGCCAAGGGTGAAAAGCTGACCCAAGCAGAGGCAGCTATCCTTCTTGCAGCTATAAATCAACGTGAGATGACGCGCCTCTCTCAGAGGATAGACCAGGTACGGACTGACCTCGAGGGTAAAATAGACGATACAAATAGGAGGATAGATGATCTAAAGACAATGATTATGGCTAGGTTTGAAGACACAAACCGAAGAATAGACGACACAAACAAGAGAATCGAAGACACAAGAACAGAACTACTCTCAAAAATAGACGACACAAACAAGAGAATCGAAGACACAAACCGAAGAATAGACGACACAAACAAGAGGGTGGATGAGACGAATAGGAAGATTGATGAGTTAAGAGCTGATCTAACATCCAAAATCCAAGACATTAAAGAAGATACGGCCTACCTCAAGCGTAGTTTCGACGGTCTCAGGGATACAATAATAAGCATCCTTACAGAAAAGAAGTAGAGATCCACTCATATTTTCTGGACTCCTCCCCACCCTGAACCATAGGCCCAACATCTGTGCTCATAATGCAGGATGCTGCTTGAAGTGAGTTTGTGTAGTGTAAAAGATGATGTTTCAGAAATAGGATAGATTTTTGGCCACCATATCTAAGGGTGAATTGCCCTAAACCCGCGTGTTCAGGGTTGATAGCTGGACTGGTCGAGGAGCTCGCCTATCTTTTTGGTGAGCCATTCGGTGTTTATGGTACGCGTATTGGGTAAAGCGTTCCTATCCCAGTATACGGGTATCGCATGCACTCTAATAAATGATTTCTGTCCGCTGACATCTGTGTACCACGACCATGTTTTTAGTAGTGTTGCGGTGTGGCCTCCAGTAGCTGGGTCACGGTTCTCGTCGAACACAAATATGCATGGTAGCTCGTGTTGAAGTTTTTGCGCTAGGAGGTTTAGTGTGACTAGGTGGCCGAGTACGTGCATTGTGTCCCACGTGAAGCCCCTCTCAACTTCGAACACAGCGTTAACACTGTCTTCTCTAGTGTACGCTACATCCACTACTAGCCTCTTGGAGTACACGCTAAGGTGTTTCTCGCACTTTGCATCATATCCTAGTGTTAGCCCAGCTTCGCGTATCATTCGTTTAAGCTTCCTGTGGAAGCCGCTCTCACGTGGAGGCATGCTCACCGGTTCCCCTTTTCTTTTGTAGCTCTAGGACGTAGAGGGTCTCACCCCGCACCACGAGCATTTCCGCGTACACTCTGGCAGCCTTCATCGCGCCGTATTTTCGCTTCAACTCATCGAATCCTGTTGGCCTGAAGCCACGTGAACTGAACAGGCGGATCGAGTCGGTGTTATCGTCTTCAATACTAGCGTACACCTCTAGTCTACCATCCTCAACGAAAAGGCGGAGCGCGTCGTCGAGTAGAGCTCCACCAACCCCTCTACCTCTGAAACGCTTGGCCACCGCTATATAGTACACGTAGCCTATGTCCGCGCCTATCCTTTTTGGTATCACGAGCCCAGCGGGCTCCCCTCCTACAAGCGCCACCCTGACCAATTCGGCTGAGTGAAGAGTTCTGCGGGCATGCCAGAGGTATAGTCCGCTGAAGCCTTCCTCAAGAATCCACTCATACTTTCCCCTGTCAACCTCAGCATCCACTATGCTCACATCGCTAGGCAAACCCGAACACTTCTTTCGAGTTGATACTCATTATACGCTCAATGTCCTCCACGGAAAGCTTTAGGCTACGCGCAAACCTCACCGCCTCACCCAAAGACTCAACTGGATAATCTGAGCCAAAGAGCACACGCTCAGCGCCCCCCATAAAGTATATCGCCTCACTCACCCTGTTCGAAAGCCACTCCATATATTTCTCCCTGTAAGCTCCGCCCCCGGTGAATAGACCCGAGATATCCAGGTAAACATTAGGGTTCTTATAAGCAACCTCGGCCGCATCCATTATCCACGGATTGCCGAAGTGGCAAACCACTATCTTGAGCTCAGGGCGGCTCACAGCCAGCTCGTCGAGTAGGAGTGGGTGCGAGTGTTCGAGGCTCCCACTCTCGGTGGCCGTGTCCCCCGTATGGAACATCACCGGCACATTGTATTCTTCCGCGATGTCATATATTCTCGAGAACACTGGGTCGACCGGTTTAACCTTCAAGTAGCCCAGCCTAATCTTGAACGCCTTAACAAGCCCTTTATTCTTGCTAAACAGTTCGAGGCATCCCTCAACCCATTCACTACTCGGCTCAACAGTGAGCACAGGACTAAGCCTACCCCCACTCTTCTCACATAGCCTCAGGATGTGGGTGTTGGGCACAGCCGAACCATCTTCCAGAGGCGGGCTTAGAAGCAACCCCCCGCTCACACCCTGCTCATCCATAGACAGCAAAAGCTCTCCAAGCGTATAGGAGAGCCCATTAAGTTTAGCGTACCTGCGAAGCCTATCATCGGGGTACTCTGAAAGGTGGATATGGCAGTCGAGCACCATTTCGAAGACTATCAACCCATCAGACTATTCAGGTATACTCTCCGACTGTAGTTTTCCCACGGTTGACTTGGCCACAAGCTTCTTGCCATCCTTAAAGCGCACCTCTAGTTGCCCAACCGTTTCGGAGACGCCCTCCACCTCAGAGCCCTCAACATCATCTCCATCAAGCACTATTTCACCCTCTTCGGTGGATATAAATAGGAAGCGGTTATCCCTGAACACGAGGGTCACCTCTTTAGGGCTCTTCTCTATCTCAAGTAGCAAATAGCCCTTCACACCGTCAAACTTGGCCACTTATGACACCAGAAAAAACACTCGCACAACAATATCAGCTTTTCCTCAAAACGCTGAGCTCACTCCCGTGGTTCAAACAAAATGCGGAGAAACAAAACAGTGATCAATGAGTCCCCATTCCCCACCCGCTCATTAATAAAGCCTATCACCTTCATGTTAACCAATAATAATACTAAGAAGACCACCGATCCCGCAAGGGAAGAAAGAGCCAACAAATCGCTGCTCACATATTACAATATCGCTTAGCACGCTCCACGGCTACGCACAAGATCCACCAAAGATTTTTAATTTAGCACGCTGTGCTCCTCTGAAATGGCAAAACTCTTTGTGGTGGGTGTTGGTCCAGGCAGCGAAGACCTAGTAACACCGCGTGCTAAAAAAGCCATAAGCAGGGCGGGCATCATTGTTGGATGGAACTTAGACCTCGAACCAGTGAGAAGCCTCTTGGATGGTAAGAAGTTGTTTATTCAGAGTGTGGAGAACTATAGAAGTGTGGCAAGGGCTGCAGCCGAAGAGGCTCGTGGCAGCGGGCGGGATGTGGTTGTTCTTCGAATAGGTGACCCATGCCTATCCTCAGGGTTGAAGGGGTTGCTGGAGGACTTTGAAGGATTCGAGGTGGAGGTGGTACCAGGCATAAGCTCCGTTCAGCTCGCAGCAGCCCTAGCCAAAGTCGAGCTAGGGGAGTGTGTGGTTGTGAGCTTTCATGATTATGGGGACACACAGGAGAAAAAAGAGTTTATGACAAACTGCCTAAAGAGTGGAAAGCACGTCTTCGTCCTATCGGGTGCAGAGCTCACCGTCGAGGGGACGGCTGCATACCTTCTAGGCGTCGGGTTTGATCCAACCACGAGAGCTGCGGTCTTTACGAGACTCGGATTAGAAGGTGAGTCAGCAGAATTCACAACGCTGGGCGAAGTAGCGACAAAGGTACACAATTGGCTATCAATACTACTCGTCTACAGCCCCAAAAAGGCGGTTAGCCGCTTTACCCGAGCCTAAACAGGCTTACACTAGACTCATTCCAGTGGAGGCGCGTCCAAGAGACGCTGACCTAGCTAGCGCATAAAGATAGGAACACCATCACTGAGGTAGAGGTTATGGCGGGTTTCACCTCGACGCCTTCAGTGATAAACCTATTGATCCATGGACGCACGCTTACGCTAAGCTATAGCGACCTGGATTGAGATAGCGAATCCCGTCGGCCTCGCCCAGCGGGGCTAAGATGCATAGTGCGAGTTTGGGGCGGCAACCCGCTCTCAGAAGCACGGTATTTTGCGAAGTTCCGAGGCACAGTTAAACTGGAATTGATCAACGGTATTTCCTGCGTTCAAGTGGCATGCTCCAGACTCGATGTAAGCTTTGATGAGTGTGCGGTGGCTTCCCTCCTCATTGGGATCCACTCAGCTAATAACTGGACATAAAAATCAGATTCATCGGCAACCCACACGGAACCCTTTTGATCTATAGGGGAAGACCCTGTCCGCGGGGGCGGAGTAGTTCACGCTACCTAGGTCTTGGGCTTGATACCCCAAAGAGATAGCGGCATTCCGGCTCGCGCATGGCTTACACAAAGCTATCCAAGACGCGGTTAGGCGGAACCTAAGGCCCCCAAACGAGTCAATAGAAAGCTATGAGTTAGGGGAGATCGTTGGATTGAGCGAACCATTCTTACACCTCATAGTGGTGGTGTTTCAGAGGAGATTAGCGGGTTTACCACCTTGCTAGAGAGCACAGCTGCAATCCAAACATACCCATAAACATCGTTTTCCGTGTGAGTTGGGCGCTTGGTCAACTGATGAATTCACCCTTTAACTCTAAGATTAGTGATCTGACGGAGGCCAGCCACGCTTCTACGAACACTGCTGATTTTAGCACCACAAGTGGCAGCAACCCTGCAAAGACTGCTACTTCTTAAAGCAATAACGCTACTTATGGTTAGAGCACCTCAAGCACGAGGGGTACAGGCCGTACCGTTGAGACGGAGAGCATAGCCAACCATTTAGGCGCCCTAAGCCTGACTAAGAGTAAAGGTGGGTGCCTTGAGGAAGTGACCATTAAGGAGAGATTAACGTAGCTGAGGGCGCAATACTCACGTCGCTTCAACTGAAATCACTTATCCTAAGTACATCTTGCATCGCGAGCGTAGTCTAGAAGAAAATTTATAAACGTATTGGATGTATTATCCATCCATGCAAAAAACTAATCAGAACGCGGCGAATCGGAGGATGGGAGCCACTACATCGGAAACACTAATAGCCTTAGCGCTTACCGTAGTATCACTAGCCACCCCACTCCTCGTATACCTTCCCGAAGGCTTCTTTGGAGCTCAACTGGCTCTAGCTCTTCTAAGAAGGGGTTTGACCATCCTTCTGCTACCTGTCTACTTTATTCTATCTATGGTTTACTATCCCAGCCTGACGTGGGCACCCTTCCTTTTCGGGTGGGCGGCTGCTTTTGGAGTCCCACTGCTACCGCCAGATGAAACCATAAGGAGGTGCACAGTATGAGGATAGTTTCGCTTTTCCCAGGCGGCACAGAGATAGTCTGCGCACTGGGAGCCATAGACGAGCTTGTTGGTGTGAGCCATGAGTGTGACTATCCACCCCAAGTGTCAACTAAGCCGAGGGTTGTGAGAAGCGTGATAGATAGGGATAAACTGTCGAGCTCAGCGATTCATGAAAGAGTGGGCAGTACTAGGAGGATTCACACGGTCGACGTGGAGCTATTAAAACAGCTCAACCCAGACGTAGTGGTGGCGCAGAACCTGTGCAGCGTTTGCGCGGTTCCGCACACGCAGGTGTTAGAGGCCATAGGGGGGTGGTTCATGCAACCACGCGTGGTTGGCGTATCAGCGCACACGTTAGGCGAAGTGATAGATTCAGTAAAACTGATAGGTGAGGCTATAGGCAGAGACAAGGAAGCAGAGGAGCTCGCCGCCTCTATGCGGGAGCGTGTAAGCAGGATCGTAGAGCTCACCGAAGGCTTGGAGCGGCCGCGAACCATGTGTGTGGAGTGGATTAACCCACTCATGGTTGGTGGGGACTGGATACCGGAACTCGTGGAGCTCGCCGGTGGCATCAACTGTTTCACAGTGAAGGGTGACAAGTCTAGGAGGGTGAGTGGAGACGATGTAATAAGGTGTAACCCTCAAATTATTGTGCTGATGCCCTGCGGATTCAGCGTTGAGAGAACGCTTAAAGAGATAGACATACTGCGTTGCTCGGAGTGGTGGAGGAAGACAGAAGCATACCGCGATCACAGGATATACGCGGTCGACGGGAGAAGCCTGTTTACAAGGCTAGGACCAAGGCTAGTGGATGGCCTAGAGTGCTTAGCCGACCTACTTCACCCGTACATATTTATGGGTAGTAAGGCGCGACACGCTAAGCTAACCTAAGCCGGCTGTGCAGGCGTGTTTTCAAAGTGTACGCTTCAAGAATCGCCGAGGAGTCAAAGTGGAAGAAAGAGCACACACTCTTGTTTTTAGCTTTCAGCACGGGGACAGCGATAGAGGCATACGTCTACTCCCTACCATACATAGCCGAAACGTGGACGCCCTTTCCCAGAACCATAACCCTACTACTCTCAGTCTGGTCACCCCTATGGCTACTGCTAGGCGGCTTGCTAGTCGGCCCACTATCCGACGTACTCGGTAGGAAGAAGACCTTCTACGTGACCATGATACTCTATGTTATCGGGGGTTCACTACTGGTTTTGGCCTCAAGCTATCAAGCCATACTCGCCTCCCTCTCGATGCTACTCTTCTCTGCGGGGGGCGAATACCAGAGCATACTTGTAGCCACACACGAACTGATGCCACGCAGAAATAGGAGTGCCTCCATATTCTTGGTGGTAAACTTCACAAACCTTGGCGGAACAGTTGCAGCCATACTCTCTATGGCCGACTATACTTCGCCGCACACACAGAGAATCGTGCTCGGCGCAACCCTCCTCTTTGCGGTCGCAGCCATATTCACGGTTAGAACACGCACACCCGAGTCAATAATGTGGCTGGAGGCCAGAGGGAAAAGCGCTCAGGCTAAGCGTGAGCTGGAAAAATACTATGGGAAAAGCTCGAATCCCAGCCAAAAAGACACACCTATTGGTGTCACGGATGTCCCACTCTGGTTTAGGGTGCTTACGGGCTCAGTGTTGGGGTGGTCGTATACAGCGGGCTTCAGCTTAGTTGTACTCGCCTTGGGACCATACTTCTTCCCGAAGCTTACCGATGAATTCATTGTTGTGGCGGGGGTCACAGCCTTCCTCTCGGGCCTTGTGGGTCTCGTGGCAGACAGTTTAAGCAGGAAGGGGGTGCTTCTAGCTTCGTCAGTCGCCACGTTTGCGACCGCATCCATCCTTCTACCCACACAGGCTGTTTGGCTCGTCCACCCCCAACTCTTCTGGCTAATCTTCATCTCACTCTCAGCCTTCGTGAACGTGTTCTTCCTCGCAGAGGACGCGTTAAAATCCGAGTTCTGGCCCACTGAGAGGAGGGGGTTGTACACGGCGACTGTGAGGACGGCCTCGCTTGGTGGGTCAATACCGGTGCTCCTATACGCCTCAACGCTACCCATAACCCAGTACTTCTACCTAGGGCTCACAGTGTTCGCGGCCGGGGTTACCGCATCAGCGGCCTGGTACCGGTATGGTGTGGAAACCGGTAAAAAGAGAAGCGCCAACATATGGGCCAACACCAAGCACGCAGCGTAGCCGGTGTGGCTGATGAACGCTCAAGCTCAACACGGATTAGCGGTGCCTCGAACGGCTTAAAACTCTGAGGGGGCGATTCCATACATGGCGTGTGCGAGGCTCGTTGTGGGCGGTGTGGGAAGCGACGTGGGCAAAACAACCGTTTCAACAGGACTCATGGGCGCCCTGGCTAGGCGTGGCCTCCGCGTCCAGGGATTTAAGGTGGGCCCAGACTATATCGACCCCACATATCATCGACTCGCAAGTGGCAGACCCTCCTACAACATTGACACTTGGCTCATGGGGGAGGCGGGCGTCATCGAAACCTTCGCGTCGGCCATGAGGGAGGCGGACATCGGGGTGGTGGAGGGCGTGATGGGCCTCTTCGACGGCTCTACACCTACAAGCGACGCTCAGAGCACGTCTGAGGTGGCGAGGCTACTTCGAGCACCAGTAATCCTCGTCGTGGACGTCAGAGGCGTCGGACGCAGCGCAGCCGCCCAAGTCCTAGGTTACGCCAAGATGGCCCAAGGATACACTATAAGTGGGGTGGTGCTCAACCGTGTTGGGGGTGAGGGCCACACGGCAATCTGTAAGAGAGCCATAGAGGAAGTGACCGGAATACCTGTGGTTGGAGCTATTAAGTATACACCCGAAATAGATTTGCCTTCGAGGCATCTCGGACTGCATTTGGCGCAAGAAGAGCGTGAAAAGATTAGGAGAATAGTGGACGAAGTTGAAGGCTCAGTCGACCTAGACAGAATTCTCAGCATAGCGCGGGAGGCACCACCGCTCGGCGGGCTGGATGGGGATGCCGGTGGTGTCGGCGGGGCGGGAGTTACGGTCAGGGTTGGCGTGGCACTCGACGACGCCTTCGCCTTCTATTATGAAGACAACTTTAGGATTCTTCGAAGACTGGGTGCACAACTGGTGTTCTTCAGTCCTGAAAGAGACCAGCAGCCACCCGACGTGGACGCCCTGTACATAGGGGGTGGATACCCAGAGCTGAAGGGTGAGTCGCTCGAAGCCAACGCCTCAATGCGCCGTTCAATCAAAAAGCTCGTTGAGGGGGGGATACCCGTCTACGCCGAGTGCGGCGGGCTCATGTGCCTAGGGCGAAGCATTGAGACAGCTGACGGGAGAAGACACACCATGGTGGGCGTGTTCGACTTGGACACGGCGCTCACCCGCAGACTCACCATAGGCTACACGGAGCTTGAGGCCACAGCCAACACGGCTCTTACGCGGGTGGGTGAAACACTGAGGGGGCACGAGTTCCACTACTCGGAGGCGAGAAACGTGTCCTCAGACTGCAGATTCGCATATAAGGTGAAGCGTGGTAGGGGTATAGTAGGCGGGTTGGATGGATGCTTAAGCTACGAGGCGCTTGGTTCCTACACCCACCTCCACTTTGCGGGCTACCCCAACTTTGCAAGACGCCTCATCGAGACAGCGAATCTTGCAAAACGCCATTAGTTGTAATATGAGTAACGCCTTCAGGTACAACCCGCACAGTAAAATAGGGGGCACAGCGCTTGCCCGTCTCTACCATAGTTTAGTAGGACCGCTCTTTTCGGCCAGCAATTTTTCCGCTAGGCGAAGCTCGCTGGGTGTGTTCACATTGAGCAGCTCTTCTGGGTCACGCCACACTAGGTAGTCCTCGTCAGCCGCGGACCCGTGGGGGTGAAGCCTCCTACCATCCATCACACTTATCCCAACAGGGCACAACTCACGGCCACCCACGATCACGGAGTATTTTGGCTCTGCTCCGAGGGCTAGGAGTTCGCTCTCAGGCACACATAGGGTGAGCACAGCCACCCCCCGCCTAAAGTACTCGCCGACAAGCGAGCGTATCGTGGATGGTCTTACCAAGGGTGTGTCAGAGGGCAGCACGAGCGTTACGCCAAGCCTGAGTGCATCTACGGCCTCAACCAAGTCTTCAACGTAGCCTAGTCCGGAAGCCTGGAATACCTCCAGCCCCAGAAGCCTAGCGTGGTGCGCAGTTAGCGGTGTTTTAGGGGATGTGCACACTATGATCCTTGTAACACACCCAGCTTGGGTCGCAGAGCGTGCGACCCATTCAACCATGGGTTTCCCTGCGAGCTCCACTACTGGCTTCTCCAATTCCCCGCCAAGCCTCCTGCCTCTGCCTCCAGCCATAATTAGAGCTGGGATCTCATAGGGTTTCATAACCCAACCCCTTCTATGTATGAGGACTGTAAAACGAGGCTCCTGAGGGTGGCGCATTGCTGGGGATCACAGTATCCATAGGGTGCGGGTGAACCACACCTGGGGAGGCCGAAAGCTTCGCAGCCTTTGATGATGGAATTGGAGCCCGGTTGGTGCGATGTAGGGATACGACTTTTGTGTTGAGGTGATTCGCCACGCTCCACGTATGGGTGCAATAGGTTTGCTAGCGCACTTAAACGAGGAGGGGACACAGGCTCCACACCTACACGGGTGCAGCGTGAGCTGATCTTCTAAGGCCCATCAGCCTGAATACGTACTTTAAATCCATGTTTGCCCTAATCGTCTCCGCCACCCTATTCAGCTCTGAGTCCCACACATCCTCCGGCCTCCGCGCTGCGGCCACCGCCCTACCCCTCCCCAGCGCTCTGAGCATGCGGGCTACTAGCACAGGGTTGTCGAAGAAGCCGTGCACACTTGTTCCCAAAGCCTTATAAGTATTTGACCAAGCACCGGCAACCTCCCATGGCGCATTCACCCTACCCTTGGGCCTCGCCCTGAGCAGCGGTAGTGCGCCACCACCCAACACCACTTCACCCATCCTTATCTCGTAGCCTTCAAACCTAGCCTCATCCAGCCCCCTCAAAATATCTGGGGGCTCCCCCACAAACTTGAACTCAACAAGCCTAGTGGTCTTCTCATATTTTCGAAAAACCGTTACGACGTCAAGTAAACCAAGAGCCTCGTGCTCCCCGGGTGAATCGCCCTCGATGGCGTACGGATCCACTATCCGTCTCCCCAAAATCTCGTAGCCACCACATATACCCACTATCCATCCCTCACCACTACACGCGTAGGCCTTGAGCGCACTGGACAGCCCAGTTCGCCTGAGCCACTCGATATCGGATACCGTATTCTTTGAGCCCGGGATAACCAAGAGGTCTGGCCGTCCTAAGTCTTCTGTCCTAGTAACATATCTAATCTTGACGTTTGGGTTTAATGCGAGAGACTCAACGTCGGTGAAGTTCGATATTGAAGTAAGCCTTATCACCGCCACATCAACGCTCCCCGAAGGGTTAATGTCCGCTATTGACACAGAGTCCTCGGATGGCAGCCTTATATCCCCTAAGTGGGGGATCACGCCCACAACGCGTTTACCAGTGGTCTTCCTCAGAAATTTGAGGGCGGGCTCAAGAAGGCTTAGCTCCCCTCTGAACTTGTTTATTATGAACCCCTTAACCAAAGCCCTATCTTCGGCTCTCAGTATATCGAGTGTACCCAACAGGCTTGCGAAGGCGCCCCCCAGATCTATGTCGGCCACGAGGAGAACCGGGGAGCCAGCGATTTTGGCCACCCTCATATTAGCTATATCCCTGTCGTAAAGGTTGGGCTCAGCCGCGCTGCCCGCACCTTCAATGATTACCACCTCAAACCTCTTAAGAAGTGATTCAAGCGACTCCCTAACGACCCTTAGGCCGAGGTCCAGTGTGAACTCGTCGTAGTAGGAGCCGGCCCTTACATCCATGTACGGCTTCCCCCTCAAAACAATCTGGGAGACACCCTTACCCTTCGGTTTGAGAAGGATTGGATTCATATCGACGCTGGGGGGCACCCCAGCCGCGAAGGCTTGAAGAGCCTGAGCCCTTGCTATCTCGAATCCGTCGGGCGTCACATACGAGTTGAGAGACATGTTCTGCGCCTTGAAAGGAGCAACGCGGTAACCCATGTTCGCAAGCAGCCTGCACATACCCGCAACAAGCGTTGTCTTACCCACGTGCGACGCAGTGCCCTGAAACATCAGCGTGGAACCCAAGGCGTAGCACCCCTCATAGTCCTAGAACCCCGCGCAGGGCCTTCACGAAATAATCGTTCTCCCCGCTTAGACGAACAGCAACCCTAATATGGTAGTTGTCAAGCCCCCGAAAGTCAGAGCACTCCCTAATAAGCACCCCCTTCGACAAGAGCCTCCCCTTCAGGCTACGCCCACTTACACCCACCCCCCGTGTGTTAACCAGCAAAAAGTTGGCATCCGATGGGTAAATCCGCAGACCCTGAAGCCCGCCGAGTCGCTTAGCGAACATATCCCTCTCCCTGCGAACATACAGGGTGCTAGACCTAACAAATTCAGGGTGCGCCAACGCGGCGAGCAAACCCATTTCACCCATGACACCAACACTCCAAGGCTGCTGCAGTGAGCGTATCAGGCGAGCGATTTGAGCGGATGCGGCGCCGTAGCCAACCCGGAGACCCGGAACTGCGAACAGCTTTGCAGGAGACCTAAGAACCACGAGGTTATCGTAGACCTCCACCTCTTTGAGCACGCTATTCCCTTCCGGGTCTGCTGTGAACTCCATAAAGCTTTCATCCACAACCACGATGGAGCCTAGCCTACTTGACTCAGAGACAACCTCCTCCACACTCCGGGAGTTAAAGGATTGAGCTGTGGGATTATTGGGGTTACACAGGAAGACTACTCCGCTACGCGGTATGCTCCTAATAATATCGCCGATTTCAAACCTCAGATCATCCCTACTCGGAAACACGAAGCTAGGCCTTCCCCCCAGCCTGGCGACGCCTATTTCATACTCCCCGAACGTTGGCTCAGCTATGAGAGCTCGGAACCCGCGTCCACGTAGCTTCCAGACAGCTTGGGCGGCAAGATATATCAGCTCGGTTGAACCGCACCCAACCAGAATCTCGTCAAATCGAAGACCGTTAGCCTTACTCAAAGCGTCGCGTAGCCTGCGATGCTCGGGATCAGGGTAGCGGGTTACCATGTCTAAGTTAGACCTTAAGACATCCAGCAATCCGGGGGGTGGGCCGAGGGGATTAGTGTTCGTGCTGAAGTCGATAAGACCTTCAGGCTTATCCCAAACATCACCCCCATGTCTAGCCCGCCTTACAAGCATAACACAGGGTACCCTCCAATGATTATACCATCCAAAAGGCCTACCGTCTTAGCCCAACCAGAACATGCGGGTGCTACTTGCTTCTTTACTCCGCGCGCGGAGATCAAGGCGCCCATCACCCATTCACACACTCAAGAACACCGGAGAAAACGCCTTGGACTACACCCAAAAGGCAACCGATTAGCAACATCATTGCGTAATCATCAGGATGGATTATCCAAACATATTTATTAAGCATTCACCCCGAAAACTGGTCTTACCGAATATTAAGATGTTTAAATAACTGTAATTTATTTTTTAATTGCTACTGAAATCAACTAGTTGTGAATCTATGATTAATTGCGTTAAGGGTTAACCCAACTCAATCTTTGAGATACTATCGAGTGGAGACTCTCTTGGCACTTGAGCACTACAGTTACACCACCCGTAAGGTTTGCGATGGTCTACCAACCCTAAAATTAGGCTTAGGGATTTGTTGTGTGTGAAGTTCTACACTAGGTCAGGTGACAGGGGTGATACATCCCTATACAGCGGGGTGCGCATCAAGAAGAGTGAAAAAAGGGTTGCCGCCTACGGAGGTGTGGATGAGCTCAACAGTGTGCTGGGCCTCGCAAGAAGCTTTATATCCGATGAGCAAACAAAGCAAATACTCTTCAGAGAGCAGATAAGGCTCTTCACGCTTGGTGCAGACCTAGCCACGCCTTTGGATGCTAAGACACCTAAACCACTACGTAGAATATCCGAGGCAGACATCAAAGAGGTAGAGGACACCATAGACACCCTAAAAGCAAGCCCACCCCACGCGTTCATTGTGCCCGGAAGCAGCCAGTCATCCGCGCTACTGCACCTCGCTAGAACTGTGTGCCGAAGGGTTGAGAGGGACGTGTGGGCGCTCTGCGCAGAGGACAAACAAACAAACACGGCCACCGCGGTGTACCTAAACAGACTCTCAAGCCTGCTATTTACACTGGCAGTATACGTAAACCAGAAGATGGGCGTAGCAGAAGACTACTGGCAACCCGACGGTTAACCAAACACTTTAGGAAAACGTACAAATAAAGAGATTGCCCATTTACTCTGCGCTGCTACATCTTGGCGGGTTCGACAGCAACTAGCTTCCCGTCGCTCAACCCAGCTACCTCCCTTGCATAGGCAACAAATCCCTCATCGGGGTGCGCCACCAGCAGGAGTATGGGTGAGCCCACCACACACTCCATAAACTGCACCAGCTTCCTCTTGAAGCCATCCGCATCCTTCGCATCCAAATAGTTCGCAAGCCTCTTCAGCAGACCCACAGGCACCTCTATTAGACCCACACTATCATCTCCCTCATCGTTATCCATTTCTGCATCCAGCTGAATACCCCGCTCTAAGAGTTGCCCATCCCCATTTCCATTCCCATCCTTGGAATTTAAGCCACTAAGGGCTTCGATCCTCATCCTTATAGCTTCTGTGTCGTAAGCCTGATGTGAAACGGGCTCTTCAGCCTCGCGTAGCAATCGTGCAACCAAGTCTAGCATCCACTTATCTTCAGACTTATCTTTACCAATCCCAAGATCGTCACCTGTCAGATCATGACCAGTTTCCAGACCTGTTTCCTTGAGCAACCTTAGCACACTCCGCTTATCCCTTATGTGAAGGGCGCGCAACAAGTCGTATATGGAGGTATACCCACCGTAGCTATTCAAAATATAGCGAACCAGCCTCTGATACTCCTCCTTAGAGGGTTGGAGCCTGAAGAAGTTCTCTATGAGCGGAACCAAGTTCTGGGTTTCGGGAGGCATATTCAAGACTAGTGCGGGGACACGTGGCCATCCGAGCTTCCTGAGCGCATAGTACCTCCTGTAGCCAGCCACTAGCCTGTAGGCCTTTTTATCCTTATATATGATTAGGGGGTTGAGGAGCCCGAACCTGCGTATGTTCTCAGCCAGCTCATCTACATCGTAGTTATCCCTATACCTCAACTCGTCTAGAACACGTATCTGGTCAATTGGTATCATCTCAAAATTATAAACAGACACGGGGTGATAGGCTACAAGCGACGGTAGGTAGACCCTGCCATCCGTGTCCGGGTCGTGAATATAGAGTCCACCCTTATCGTCGCTCTCAAGGAACACCAGCCCTCCGATGTAGTAACCATTCCTTGATGACGTGAACTCCTCCACACCCATGGTCACCGGCGCGATAACACTCTTAAACTCGCCTGGTATGAGTGAGAGCAGCCCCCTATACGCATCTTCACTATAGTAGAGCCTGTACCCCAAGCACACAGTTGCACCCTTAAACGTCACATGCGGTAGCGTGTACACAAGGACTCTTGCACCATCACGCCTAAGGCTCAACCCCTCCTTATACAGGAGGGGCTGAACCCGCTTAGCACTCAGACGGGTCGAATCACTTAGTGACATAAAAGAACTCTGTTTTAATCTTTGAATATCTTTTAAACGCCTAGCCTTAGCTCCACGCACCTTAGAACACCACTCCGCACTCCCTATTGCCGCTGGACGCGGCGCCCCAAGAACACGGGATAGGTGTTTTTGATGGCCTCCTCAAAGGGCGTGAACCTGCTTAGAAGCATTAAGAGAGCCATGCCGCTCTCTATGCTCGTGGAGTAGGAGCCCCACACCCTCCCCGTTGATAAGAGCACAAACGACTTGAATGTGGCATCGAGTGTAGAGTCTATTTTTACCACCCTCAACACCTGTTTCCCTCTGAACGCCTTCGCAAAGGCTGAGCGCGCCTTCTGCTCTGTCCTTCTAAGGAATCCAATCTCATCGAGCGGTGTGTACCGCCACCAAGCCATCTCCACGAGCATGGCGTGCTCGACTTCCAGCGAGTACTTACCCCAGAGTGAGCCGTACTTTTGCTCTATGAACCTTCTGAAGTAGCCGTCCAGCTCTTTGTTTACCAGAATGCTTCTCGAGATGCGCATGTTATTAATAACCAATTAAGTATGGTCATTATTATAGATTTCGTATATAGGATATCTTTAATTTAATATTATAGATTTCAGCAGACCAATCGCTATAATCCCTAGGACGAAGGAGGAGGCTGAATGACTCCCCCTGGGGAAAAGAGTGTTGAGAACAGGTTGTTCGTGAGAGTGAGTGTCACATCGTAGGTCACAACTGTGAGGATAAGGAGGATACCGATATAGTACACTGAGAGGGGTGTGGGTTTACCGTAGGCAACGGAAATCGTGAACCCATTAGTGAAGCAGAGTGCGAGGAGAACCATGAGCACGATAAAGCTCACCTGCTCTATGTTGACGTTGCCAAGCGAGAACACGTTGTAGGTGGCTATCGCCTGGAATAGTTTAGAGAAGACGGTCACTATGGCTATGAGCGCTCCACCCACAGCTGAGCTCGTAAGCTGCAACGTGTACACGGTTGTCTCAAACGTTCTACCGTTCTGCTCACGCCTCTTTTTGATGTTGGAAAGCATCTCCAATAGCTGAGCCAAGTTTTCACCTATAGAGCCAAGGTTGCCGCCCGCCTCAAGCGTAGAGCTAACCACAGCGTTGCTCATGGATATCGTGTGGCTCCGACTCTCAACACTCATGGTTTCAAACACAACACGCTTGTCCACGCCCAGCACAATCCTGTTGTACATCTTCTTCACAAGCGCGCGAACCGCCCCAAGCTCGCCTCTAAGAACCCCCAAAAGCGACTCTGGGACGTTCCTCACCACGTCGAATGTACGCGAGAAGTATCTGACAAACACCAAATAGTCGCCCTCAACCTTCTCAATACCCCTCTCAATCACCCTATAGTAGAGGCCCATGGCAAACATGATGACACCAGCACCCACAACGAATGGGAGGCTTCGACCCAAGAATACGAGGATGAACCCGACGAGTCCAACCAAGCTCGAAGTCAAGTAGGCATGCCTAGGGAAAATGATTCTCGCGTATGGCTTATAGAGAACGTATAGCACAAGGGTCATCATCATCGAAATCATCCCCACAGCTACAGAGAGCAGTATGATGAGCGATATGCCGATACCGTAGAGCACTGCAAGCACAGTTATATCCACGATGAGGAAGACTAGTGCGCTGTTGAGTGTGCCGTATAAGGCTAAGAACGTGTTCATCGACTCCTGCTTCCTCGAGTTCACAGCCTCAAAAAAGGCCATGGACGTCCTAAGCTCTCTGCCCAAGAAGTCCACGAGGTCGTCACCGTATGATATGGCCTGCGAGAGTCTCACCAAGTACTCCTTAAAGGGTCTAATACTCACTTGGCTGAGAACCGCGCTTATCGCCACAGAAATCTTGTATCCAAAGCCATTGACCAAGTTACTAATCCTCTTATAGTAGTGGTGGTAGGGTGAGAAGTACTCTTGTGAGCCAAGCCTCTTTAGGACTTCGGCCACCGGATAGCCCGAAGAGAACAGCGCCTGTGAGAATGTGATCATGAAGAGGTAGTAGGGGTCTATTTCATCCTTTGATTCACGTGATAACTTCATCGATAACAGCCTCCAAACCGATCTGCCTTGCGCGGAGTATCTGGGACCAGACATCAAAATAGTTGAAAACCTTTTTCTGGGTGAGTGTGGACAAAAACTTTGCCCGTAACTCAAGGTCTTCGTAGAGCCTCACCACGTTTTTACGATCCAAACCCCTCCTCACAGCCACCTTGTTCTCGATGAGATAGGATGAGCCCCTACCGGCGAAAACCGGTTTATCCTCAATCGGATCATATGTGAACGCCGGCACATACACTATGTCGTTAGTCGTCGGATCCACGTCTATGAGCTCATCCACTTCTATCACCCTCCTCTGCAGCACACCCTTCTTGTCGTACAGTGCCGTCTGAAATAGGGCGATATTCAGATTGTTCACGTGTGTTCGAGGAACCTCGATCGGGTATGAAGTGAGCCTCTGAATAAGCGTGTTCACGTTGGCAGCGTGGAATGTAGCCATCACCGAGTGACCCGTCTGCATGGCTTGGAAGGCCACGTTACCCTCCTTATCCCTGATCTCACCCACCAAGATATAGTTGGGCCGCTGCCTCAGGGCGGCCTTAAGTAGGTCGAAGAGCTTGATTGAGCCCTCACCCCCAGTGTCGCGCGTAACCTCGGACACCCAGTTAGCGTGGGGGACCGTGAGCTCGGGCGTGTCTTCAATCGACACTATTTTGAGGTGCGGGGGAATGAATGTTGTGATCGCGTTGAGCGTGGTTGTCTTACCAGACGCAGTCTCACCGCACACGAAAACATTCATACCCTCGTCGAGCATGAGCCAAAGGTAGGCCGCCAGCATTGGCGTAACAGAGCCGCTTGAGATGAGCTGGGTAACGCTCAACGGTACCTTGGAGAACTTCCTAATGGTTAGGTTGGAGCCACGCTTACTTATGTCTTCACCGAACACGAAGTTAACGCGTGAGCCATCTGGTAGTGATGCGTCGATTATCGGCCTGTTATGCGATACGGGCCTCATCGTCTTTTCACTCAGCGAGATGATCAGCTCGTTGAGCTCAAGCGGATCCTCTATCTTAACAGAGGTCTGCATGGGTCCAAACACTTTGTGCACGATGAAGACAGCCCCCCTCCCAGGTATTGATATATCCTCGATGTTGGCGTCGCGTATGAACGGTTCAAGGGGGCCAGCATAGAGCTTGTCTCGGACAAAGTGGTAGATTATAGCAAACCTCTCGTCTTCACTCATGTTTTTCGTAAGCTCAAGCAGAGCCTTGAGCATGAACTGCTCCTTACCCTCAATTGAGGAAGGAGGATCCTTTTCACCCACCTTCTTCGCGAACATCTTCTCGATCCTAGCCAGCGTTGCCAAGCTGGGCCTCGGGGGCTCAATGATAACGTACTGGTTGAACCCATCAGGACTCTTAGAGCTGAACGCGTGAATGTATACACCGTCCCAAACATTATAGATAACGTTGAACTCAACCGAGCCCTTATACTGGGATGGGTTATCCGCCCGCTGCGGGGGCTCACGGAGGGAGGATAGGTAGGAGAGGAGGTAGGGCTCCCCCCAGCTGGCCGGCTTCCACAACTCTTGGGACACGGGTCTATCCTCTCGATATTGATAGGGGTACAACCCTTAGCCCCAAGGCGGGGTCTATGTCGAATGATACAACGTCTGAGCCGACAAATCCCCCTGTGTTTTTGATGCGCTCTAAAGACTTCAGCCTTCTACCTCCAATGCTCACAGCCTTAATCCTGAAGTAGACATCCACCATACTCCTAACCTGGGTAAGAAGCGATTCCTCGAAGGTTGGGGGGTGAACCGTGAGTATCACCGTTTTACCCTTATCCTGAAGCTGTCTTAGGTTGCGTATGAAGTCGAGTAGAGCCCTCTCCTCAACATATGAGGCCATAAGACTCAGACTATCCACTATTATGCAATCCACACTCACCCCTCTAACATACTCTAGAAGCCTTGAGAGCAGGGCTTCTGCCTGCCTTGAAAGCCAGCTGAACCGCTTAACGTTCACTGGGACAACTCTAAACCTACCTTCTAGGAAGGCCTCAACTAGGTCGACTTTGACGCCACGCAGCTTAACCACCAAATCATAGCTGAGTGCCTCGGTTGTGACGAAGACAACCTTCATATCGTTCTGAAGAAACCCGTATGCTAGCTGGCCCGCGAACACGGTTTTACCCACGCCGTGCTCACCTTCAACTATTATTGTAGATGGGTGGGGTATACCCCCGATCCTTCTGTCAAGCTCCTCGTTAGCCGTCTTCACAACCTTCATAACGTACCACTCCAAAACGCACCGGGACCATAGTTTGTTGCCAGCGTGATACTCGCCTCCTTACCAGCGTAGGGCGGGTAAGGTAAAACCACTTTAAACTCACCCACACCCGAGGGGTATAGCTCTCCTGTGAGGCTAGTCCATTCATACGCTGTGGGTGATGGAGAATAGTTATAAGTTGAAACCACTAGAACAGCCGAGCCAGACACGTTTGCGTAGTAATCCACCACAAGTGCGAAATACCCGTATTCGTAGAGGCTGGTCGACCCATTGTTTGAAACCTTAAGCACCAGCGTGTTCGAGGATACGGTAACGCTTAGGATGTGGATGGATGTCTGAGCGGCGTCGACTACGTTTTCGCGGTAGACCTTCAACACATAGTTATACTCAGCCTGACTCTTTTGGTACACACCCATCACCGTAAGGAACGAGGAAAGCCCAACTAAGGCTACAAGCCCGAAAACTACCGCTTGGGATATGGCCATCAGACCACCTGAAACGTGTACTCGGCTTGAACACCGTTCTGGGTCACGTACATAACAGTGTAGTATGAGCCTTTAACCAGAGGCTGGGAGAGGGTTATTGTTATGGTGGCGGTGGACCCGGGGTTTAACACCTGAGTGTTCACGGTCCAGCTTGGCGCAGGAGAGTTGTAGCCTATGGGCTGCTGCTGGTTTTCCAAGCCGAAGTAGAGTGTGCCAAGCTGTAAATTGTACACTGGCTCCTCCCCTATGTTCTGCAGATATGCGTAGAGGGTTGTGGAGGTTGTGTTGGTCGCGAAAACTATCTGCACGTCCGTGAGGAGGCGCTGTGAGCCGGCAAGAGATGATGCATCCATAGCGCTACCTATGTAGGAAATGCTAAGGTATATGGCGCCCGCCAAGACGCCTATCATGATGACCCCCGCAATAATGAGTATGGCTTCACTGACCGCTTCTCCCGGCACCACCATCACCCATCTCATGGAGCAC
>Ga0209012_1001089_pt1 | contig 30874 bp, 30 predicted proteins | sample RS3BMetagenome_FD_184735 | JGI IMG/M metagenome (GOLD analysis project Ga0209012, IMG submission 184735) | Ferric oxide microbial mat and aquatic microbial communities from Rainbow Spring, Yellowstone National Park, USA - RS3B (SPAdes) (version 3) ...
CTGGCCGCCCGTTTCCTCGAGCACCTCGAGCCCGCCACGCGCCACTGTCCCCTCGGCGCGGGCCACCTGGGCCCCCTCTTCGCCCACCTTGCCCGCCGTCAAACCGGCCTTGGCCTCTCCGACGCCGGGAATGAGCACCTGCGCAATGTTGCCCAGGTTGTCACCCAACCCGACCAATGGACGGTCACTAGACCAATCCTTATAGTCAACAACGCCTTTGGCGACATTGGCGAGGTGCTCACCGGCTGCGGCCGCGCCCTTGGGATCAACAAGACCCAGCGGCGTGAAGACCTCCGCCATGTCCTTGCCCATGGTGACCATGCCCTTGGCGGTGTCGACCGGGTGGGCCAACATCGTCGGCACCGATTGCAACACCTCCAACCCCGACTTCGCCACTCCCCCTTCGATATCCAGGTAGGAGTTGAGGCCACTGGCCATCGCGTTGCCCACCTGATCACCGAAGAAGTGGGTGAATTCCTTGCGATCCCACACCTCGAATTCACGGATCACACCATCCATACCGTCGATCAGCAGCTGAAAAGCCGATGCGAAAGCATCCAACTCACGGCTCAGGGTGTGCAAGATCGCCGAGATGTCATGGCCGATCTGCTTGAGGTCATCAAGCGGGTTGTGGCCACTGAAGATCGCGCCGAGCTCCTCAAGGATCCCCGACACACTCAACCGGTGCAGCAGATCGCGGATAGCGTCCTGGCAGCTCTGCACCTCACCGGCGAACGAATCCAGCGATGCGGCAAGCGACTGACATTGCCCACCCAGGTCATGGGTGGCTTTGGTCAACGTGGTCAGCGCCGCGGTGATATGGACCAACTCGGGGATCTCGTGACCGGCCATACCCGCACCACAACCCGCGGCCTCACCCGAGGCAGCCGATATCGCCGTACCCAGCGCACGCCACGCGTCAGCCGCCGCGCGCATCGTCGCCGGATTGCCGTTCGGCCACGAGCCACCCACGAATTGCTGCACCACCGACCACAAACCAGGCTGAGGAACCGCCGGGCCCGACTGCCCCGACATCGACGATGCGGTGTACCTCGCCGGCTGCGCGGGCACCGGGATCGATTCCCGCCCACCACCAATGGTCGAGGCAGCCTCACTGCACGCATAGTTGTGGGCCGATACCTCGACGCCATAACCGACGTTTCGAAACGCGTTCACCGACGACTCGGCCGCCGAAACAACCGCTTGACTGCCCTTGCGGTAATCGAGGAAAAACGCCAGACCCGCCTCATCAGTGCCGCACATCAACGCCGCACCCGACAGCGCCGACTCCACGCCGGCCAATGCTGCAACCAGCGCATCACCTTGGGCGCCGACAGATTTCCCTGACGCAGCCAACTGCGCGGGATCAACCTCGTAGCCACCCACCGGCTAGCCCCAGTTACGCAAATTCACCTGTGCCACACCGTGGTAGTTCTCCTGTGCGCCCTCGGCGACCTTGCGCAGATCAGCCAATGCCCGCCGCATCTCGGCCGCACCATCGGTCCAGCGCTGCTGGGCAGCGGCTTGAGCTTGCCCGCCGGAGCCGTCCCAGGTCGCACCCAACAGATGCTCAACCGCCACCAAGCCAGCCAGCGTCTGTTCCATGTGCTGCTCGAAATCCGCCATCCGATCCGCGGCCGCCAACAACACCGCCAGATCCACCTTGAATGCGCCCACGACCTACATTCCCGAGTTCCTGATGGACGCACCGCCAGCGTGATCGGTCGTCGAATAACCCCGGGCAGCCGACTTCAACAGATCCGACATGCTCAGCAAACCCTGCAGCACCTTCGAAGAACCGTCATGCCACTCCCGCCACACCACCTCGAACGCCGAAGCCGCATCACCAGCCCAGTTAGCACCAAGCATCTGCTCGACCTCGCTGTCGAGCGAACCCAGACCGTCACGCAACTGCTGGGCCGCCGCTTCGAACTCAGCCGACACCTGCTCGAGCACCTCCGGTGTCACCCCCAAGTCCGCCACCTGAAAACCCTAACGCAACCGCGAAGCCGCAGCAGTCACAAAATTCGGCAGAATCAACCCGGCCGTCACTGGCATCGCCCCGACCGCCGTCAACGGCGGAATGTCCAGCCAGGCCCGTGACCGCCAGGCACGGTCTTGAGGAGTCCGATCCCCATACCGCTGGGATGTCATGCAGCTAATGCGGGCCGGCGCCGGTCAGGCCATCTTCCAGCCACGCTTTGGCCCGGCCCGGATAGTTGGTGGCCAACCAGGCCACCCCGATGTCCCGGCAGAAGCGAACGTCGTCGTAGTCGTCGACCGTCCAGCAGTACAGCGCACGGCCCCGAGCCGCGGCGCGGTCGACGAGTTCGGGGTGCTCCCGCAGCGAGTCGATCGACGGCCCCACCGCAGTGGCACCGACCGTGCTGGCCGCACTGCTCGACAGGAATCGGTGGCCGCGGCCCAACAGCACCGTCGGCAGCAGCGGCGCCGCCCGCCGGACCCGCCACAGCGCCGCGGAGGAGAACGACATCACCACCGCCCGGGACCGATCCGCGGATGCGGGCGACGCGATGCCGAAACGGTGCAGCAGTGCCAGCAGCTTGCTTTCGACCAGCGCGCCGTAGCGGACCGGGTGTTTGGTCTCGATAAAGATCTTCACCGGCCGCTTCCAGTCCAGTACCAGCGAGACGAGCGCGTCCAGGGTCAGCAGACCGGTGTCGCCCTGGGTGCCGTCGGCGTACCCACTCTCATGCCAGGAACCGTATTCCAGCTCACTGAGCTGAGCCAGAGTCATCATGCTGACCAACCCGGCGCCAGTGGACGTCCGGTCGAGCTTGCGGTCGTGGACGCAGACAAGATGCCCGTCGCGGGTGAGCCGGACATCGCATTCCACGCCGTCGGCGCCTTCGCGAAGCGCGAGATCGTAAGCGGCCAGCGTGTGTTCGGGTCGCGACCCCGAGGCACCGCGGTGCGCGACTACGAAAGGATGCCGAGAGTCCACGTCCTCGGCGTGCGTCATGACCCTATGCTGCCGGTTCTGCGCCCAGTAGCTCAACCGCTGCAGCAGATTCCGTCGCAGCGACCTCGTCGTCGGGGACGACCAGCCAGCGATGGGCGGGTCGCTCGACGGGCTTGCGCTCGAACACCTCGAACAGCTTCGCCGTCGCCAACACGGCGGCCACTGCGATCACGTAGGCGACGATCATCGCCACCGTGTTGTTGGCGATGCCCTGGGAGTCTTGTGCCCCGCTGGTGATCGACGCGAACACCGACGCCACGCTACTGATCAGCCACAGCAGCCACCACGCCCATATCGCCTGGCGGAATTGGCTGTAGTGTTCCTCGGCCTTGGCCAATTCGACGACGTAGACCAGCGCCCACACCGACGCCAGCAGCGGCAGACAACTGAACGTCACGCATGCGGCCATCAACGCCCAACTGGCCGCGTGCCCCGTCGTCGCTGCGACGACGGCAAAGGAGACGGCCAACGCCATCGCGGCCGACGGCGGCAACAGCGTGCCCGCCCACAACGCCCGCCCGCTCCGGGGTTCCGATCGGCCCGCATGCTCGAACGCCGCCGCCCGCCGCGCGACCAACCACCTGGTCAACAGATAAGCAACTGTCATCACCGCGGCGACAGCCGCGACGCTGACCAGCACGCTGAGCAGGGTCGCCGCGTCGGCGACAAACCAGTTCAGCAGCGTGTTGCGGTTGATCACCAGCAGCAGGTAACGCAATAGATGCACCAGAGCTGCCGCACCCAGGGCAACCGCGGCCACGAAGAGGGCGGTGCGTATCCGTTCCGGGGTCGGCGCCTCCCGCCGGACCCGGCCGGGACCGGTGTCTCGGTCGACGCTGTCGACCAGGCCCCAGCGCGGAATCGCACGGTAGCGCGGGGTCGGCCCGAGCGGACGGCGGCGACGACGCGGCGGTGGCGGCGGGCCGGGACGCACAGCGATCCATCGATATCCCGGCGGCAGCCGGGGCGCATTGCGCGGACCGATGTTCCATCCGGCGTTCGGCCCCGGCGGCCGGGACGGCCCAGTGGCATCCGGCGCCAGCAGCGTTCCGTTGCAGCGCGGACACCAGGAACGCTGCTTGTCACGGACATTCCAGCGTGTGCCGCACTGAGAACACACTTGGATCACTGGCGGCGCTCCTCGTCGTTGGCACCGCCACTGCGGTGCACAGTCAGGTCACCAGCACGCAACATTGGTCCAGCGTAACCGTGCACCAAAGGGAAAACGGCTCAGACGCTTCCCGGCCGGCCGTCGCCGGTGACCACTGGACGGCCCGCAGCGGCCCAGGCCAACATGCCGCCGTCGACGTTGATCGGTTCGAAGCCGTCGCGGGCGAGGAATTCGGCCACCTTCGCGGATCGGCCGCCCACCTTACAGATGACATACACCGTGGCCGACCGGTCGATCTCGTCCAGGCGCGCAGGCACCTGACCCATCGGGATGTGCTGCGCGGCGGCGGCGTGGCCCCGCTTCCACTCGTCGTCCTCGCGCACGTCCAGCAACACATCGTGCGGTCCGAATTCGGCGGGCAGGTCCGCGACGTTGGTCTGTGCGATCAACGGCTCTGAGTTCACGGCGTCGATTTTGCCACGACAGGATCCGCTCCCCGGCGGACGACGTCCAGCTAAAAACCGGCTATGCACAGTTTCCACAGGTTTATCCACAAGCGGCAGCTAGCGCCGATTCCGCATTGCAGCACGGTGATGGCGCCGCACCGGGTGGTCCGCTGTGGATGACCAACGGTCGTAATCAGACCGTGATCGACAGCACGCCCGTCACTCAGCGAATTCTTAGCCGGGCTCACGGTCGGCGACCGGATCGCCGCTATGGGGGATATCACAGCAGTTTTAGCCGTGTCGCTGCTCACCGGTCCGGCGGCCACCCGACTTGCCCGGCACGCGAAAACCCCCGTCGGCAGCAACAACCTGCTGGTCAGGGCGGCGTCGCCGGCCCGATTTTCCAGACGGTGGATAAAGCGTTATGATCGCGATCACCGAGATCACTTGTGACTCATCTCACTGGGGGAGTAGATGGACTGGCAGGCCGGATCCACTCAATGACGACACAACCGTTTGGACCGCAGTCGACGGCGTCGTCGCGCTGGTACACGACGTCGGCGACGTGCAATCGCTCCTACCTGCTCGCCGGACTCCGCGCTGGCCTGATCGCTCTGATTTTGCTGGCGGTCCTCGCTCTGATCATCTGGTTCTGACACACGTCTTCCGGGTACGCCCCTCAACGCAGCCGTTCTTGCGGCGTGCGCGGCGATAGAGCAGGGTTGACCGAGGACGACAAAGCCGACCCGCCGCCCACAGCCTGCGAGCGGCCCGTCACAGTAGACCGGTATCGATCATCACCAGGAAGGAACCTCGTGTCTGATTACACCTTGCCCGATTTGGACTGGGACTACGCAGCCCTAGAACCCCACATCTCGGGTGCGATCAACGAGCTTCACCACAGCAAGCACCATGCCGCCTACGTCAAGGGCGCCAACGACGCGATCGCCAAGTTGGAGGAGGCGCGCAGCAAGGACGACCACTCGACAATCCTGCTGAACGAGAAGAACCTGGCTTTCAACCTCGCCGGACACGTCAACCACGTCGTGTGGTGGAAAATCCTGTCCCCCAACGGCGGAGACAAGCCGACCGGCGACTTGGCCGCTGCCATCGACGATGCGTTCGGCTCGTTCGACAAGTTCCGGGCACAGTTCAGCGCCGTGGCCAATGGCATCCAGGGTTCGGGCTGGGCGGTGCTGGCCTACGACAGCCTGGGTGACAAGCTGCTGACCTTCCAGGTGTACGACCACCAGACCAACTTCCCGCTGGGCGTTGTTCCCGTCCTACTACTCGACATGTGGGAGCACGCCTTCTACCTGGACTACAAGAACGTCAAGGCCGACTACACCAAGGCGTTCTGGAACGTCGTGGACTGGGATGAGGTGCAGAAGCGCTACGCCGAAGCCACCTCGAAGGCCAGGCACTTGATCGCCAACTGATCCGAGCTCTCGTTCGGGGCGTCGCGCTAACGCGGCGCCCCGAATTTTGTTTCGGCCGTATTTCGTTTCGGCGTCGTCGCCGATCGTTGCCCGTGTCCACTTGCCAGGCTTGTCGGGCTGCCGCATGCTGAGTGGGTCGACCCACCGGCGTATCGCGGGATACCCGAATCGAGTGTGGCGGAGGGCGAAATGGACAGTGCTGCAGGCCGGGCCGTCGAAGTGGCCCCCTTCCATTCTCGTGGTGCCCTGAAAGGCTTTGTGATTTCTGGTCGCTGGCCCGATTCGACCAAAGAATGGGCGCAGCTGCTGATGGTCGCGGTCCGCGTGGCGTCACTGCCTGGATTGCTCTCTACCACAACAGTATTCGGCGTCCGCGAGGAACTGCCCGAGGTGCCCGTGCCCGGAACGGTCGGACTGCTGCTCGCCGAAGGCCCGGTGGTCGGGACATCCGCAATCCAGCCGGGTTGTTTCGCCGATCATCAACCGCCTGCGCTGTTGATGTTGCACCCGCCGTCAGAGACGACGCCGTCGTTACCCGAGTGCAACGGTGCGGCATCGGGATGCGTGCTGCTGCCGGGCTTGCCGCATCTGGGGCTCGAACACCGGGCGGCCTGGGTGGAAGCGGAGGCCGACGGCACCATCACCTCGATGGTCAGCCGGGTGGGCGTCGACCCCATCAGCCACCCCGACACAGCAATCTTGGCGATGTTGCTCGCCGCATAGGCGTTCCGACATGCGCAAACTGGGCCCTGAGCTGCGGACCCGGTTTTTCGTGACGCTCGACCGCGCCTACCGGCCTGCTGGACTCGCCGTCCGACATGCGCCTAATATCGATCCGGATTACGTCGGCGGACGCGGGTTCACAGGGGGTTGTACGCTGCCCTACAGCAAATGGGCTTCAGGGCAAGGCGGCGCTCTGACTAGGTAGCCACGAAGGCTCAGAGCCGCCGGCGGGCAAGCGCTTGTAGTCCCCTAAAGGATGAAAGCTCACACGATTTCCTTAAAATATCATGTGTATAGCCTGCACAGCACCGTCGGCCCGTCCGGGGCCGACGTACCCTGAGCGTAGCTGTCGTCAGCGTCAATTTTTCCTGGGTTTTGCACTTGGTTGCGGCGACAACTCTGGCTACGATGATCAGCAAATACTTTGAAGCAATTTACGGTCTACCCACTTGGTGGAGGTCTTATCGATGAGCACGACGTTTGCCGCCCGCCTGAACCGCCTGTTCGACACGGTTTACCCGCCCGGTCGGGGGCCGCATACGTCAGCCGAAGTCATTGCGGCACTCAAGGCGGAGGGAGTCACCATGTCGGCTCCGTATCTGTCTCAGCTACGTTCTGGAAATCGCACCAACCCGTCGTCGACCACCATGTCAGCACTGGCGAACTTCTTCCGGATCAAACCCGCCTACTTCACGGACGACGAGTACTACGAGAAGCTTGATGAGGAGCTGTCGTGGTTGCTGGTCATGCGCGACGAGGAAGTTCGACGGATTGCGATCGGCGCCAGCGAACTGTCCGCGAAGGCCAAAGAGGACGTCGTCCATTGTGTCGACGAACTTCGCCGCAAAGAGCACCTGGACGCCTGACGGCGGTTGGGCCCGGCGGCAGCATTAGGGTTGGCCCATCGATGCCGCACCGGCACCGCGATAGTCGACGAGATTCCGGGGAGGATGTGCGCGAATGGGCCTGTTCGGCAAGCGTAAGACCCGCGCAACCCGTCGCGCCGAGGCTCGCGCGATCAAGGCCAAGGCCAAGCTCGAGGCCAAGCTGTCCGCCAAGAACGAAGTTCGTCGGTTCAAGGCCGCGCAGCGGGCCGAGACCAAAGCCCTCCGCAAGACGTTGAACTCGCAGCGCGAGAGCGACCGAACCGCGCTGAAAGTCGCCGAAGCGAATCTCAAGGCGGCCCGCGAGGGGACCCTACTGTCGCCGACCCGGATTCGGCGGTTGCTGACGGTGTCGCGGCTGCTCGCGCCGATCCTGGTGCCGGTGGCCTACCGCGTCGCGATCGCTGCGCGCGGATTGCTCGACCAGCGCCGCGCCGACCAACTCGGGGTCCCCTTGGCCCAGATCGGACAGTTCTCCGGCAGCGGTGGCCGACTCTCAGCCCGCATTGCCGGGGCCGAGCAGTCGCTGCGGTCCGTCCGAGAAAACAAGCCCAAAGACGCCGAAACCGGCCGGTTTGTCGCGGCAATCACCGAACGACTCGCCGACTTGGCAGCCGCCGTCACCGCGGCGGAGAACATGCCCGCCGCCCGACGGCGCGGCGCCCATGCCGCGATCAGCCGCCAACTGGACGAGGTCGACGCCGACCTGATGGCCCGCCTCGGATTGACCTGAGACCCGGCCCTTCGTCAAAAGGAGTTGCTACCCCGATGCCATCTCCCCGCAAAATCATTCGCCACAGCCTGATCGCGACCGCTGTTACCGCGATGCTCTGCCTCGGCCCGACCGCGCTGGCGTCGGCCCACATCGAGGCCAGCAGCAACGACGCCAGCCGCGGCGGCTATGCAACGATCAGCTTCCAAGTGCCCAACGAGTCGACCACCGGTGCCGCAACCACCGCGCTGACCATCGATCTACCCAACGTCACCGCAGTGCGGCCCGAAGCCAAACCCGGCTGGGCGGCCAAGATCGACCGCGACGGCGACAAGGTCCGCTCGGTGACGTGGACCGCTGCGAAGGGCGGCGGAATTCCACCGGACCAGTTTGAAGTCTTCCGGATCACGGCGAAACTCCCCGACGCCGACTCGGTCAGCTTCCCGACGATCCAGACCTACGCCGACGACGTTGTGGTGAAGTGGGATCAGCCGCCGGCGGCCGGCGGCGCCGAACCGGAACATCCCGCGCCGGCGCTGACGCTGACCAACGGATCGACCCCGAAGTCCGCCGATCATCCGGCCCCGACCACCTCGGCCGCGCCCAACGCAACCGCCGCCCCGGCAGAGCCGCAGCCGCGCAAGGTGGTGGACAACACCGGCCGAACCCTCGCCGGCGCGGCGTTGCTGGTCGGTGCCCTTGGTGTCGGTCTCGCGCTGATCGTGCGGCGACCATGAACCGGCGGGGTCACCTCGCCGTCGCCGCGCTGCTGCTGTCTGCGGCCGCTTTCGTGATGCTCCTGACGGCCGGAGCGGCCAGCGCCCACGCAACCCTGGTTTTCGCTGATCCGGCGGACAAGGCCGCGGTCAGCACCGCGCCGGCCCGGGTCAGCGCGACCTTCAACGAGGACCTGCAGACCAGGTTTGCGGCGATGACGGTGGTCGGCCCGGACGGCAACCTGTGGGCCGCCGGCGACCCCCAGGTGCACGGCTCGGTCGTCAGCGTCGGGGTGCGCCCGCTGGGCCCGGTCGGCAACTACACGGTCAACTACCGGGTGACATCGGCCGACGGCCACGTCGTGGCAGGATCGTGGTCGTTCCGGTTGACACTGGCCGGAACCGGCACACCCGGCCCGGCGACGCAGGCCTCCGGCGACTCACCGGACGAGCTTCCGATCTGGCCGTTCGTTCTCGGAGCTGTGATCCTGGTCGGCGGCGGGGCACTGTGGGCGATGCGGAACAAACCCTGACCGGGCCGCGTCATCGCCCACTGACCCACCTCCGCGGCGCTGGCATGATGGGATTCGACCAGTCCTGTGTGGCACACGAGAAACGGCAAAGGAGTTCCCCGGATGGCAGACCCGCAGGATCGACCGCACGACGCACCCGACCTCGCGCCTGACCCAGCCCTGAGCACGCCTCCCCCGCCCGAACCGTCGCAGCCGCGCGCGGACGCCGCCCCGGCTGCCGAGGCCCCGGCTGTCGAGGCTCCGGGTAAGCCGGCAAAGAAGGCCGCTAAGAAAGCCGCGCCGGCGAAAGCAGCGAAGAAGGCGCCCGCGGCCAAGAAAGCGGTGGCAAAAAAGACCCCTGCGAAGAAGGCGCCGGCAAAGAAGGCGGCCCCGGACAAGCTTGCCCCGGGCCTGCCGGAATCCAACGGACAGCTCGCGGCAGCGAAAGACGCCGCGGCACACGCCAAGTCAACGGTGGAAGCGGCCCATAACCCACTGCCCGCCCAACCCGCCCCGGCGGCTGCTGGCCGGTCGCCGGTGCCGTTCGCGGTCGCTATCGCAATCAGCTTGTTGGCGGTGCTCCTGGTGCGGCACCTCCGGCAACAAGACGAGTGACGATGATTGGCATGATCCGGTGAGTGTGATATTCCGTCCCACCGCCGACCTCGTCGACGACATCGGGCCCGAGGTCCGCAGCTGCGACGTCCAATTCCGCCAGTTCGGCGGGCGCGCTGAGTTCGTCGGGCCGATCAGCACCGTGCGCTGCGATCAGGACAACGCATTGCTGAAGTCGGTGCTTTCGGAGCCCGGCGAGGGCGGCGTGCTGGTGATCGACGGCAGCGGTTCACTGCACACGGCGCTGGTGGGCGACCTGATCGCCGACCTGGCCCGCTCCAACGGCTGGGCCGGCCTGATCGTCAACGGCGCGGTGCGCGACGCCGCCGCGCTGCGTGATATCGAACTCGGCATCAAGGCGCTGGGCACCAACCCGCGCAAGAGCAGCAAGACCGGGGCCGGTCAGCGCGACGTCACGGTCAGCCTCGGCGGGGTGGACTTCGTCCCGGGCCACATCGCCTACAGCGACGATGACGGGATCGTCGTCGTGGCTGCGGTCAGCGGTTAGACCGCCAGAGCGGCAGGCTTTTTGGCGAACTGCAGAGCCTCGTCGTCGACCTTGCCGCGGCGGATGAGCTGCAGGTCCAGGAAGTAATTCTGCTTGAGCCGCCACGGCGAGACGTGACCGGCCTTGGGCAGGTAGTCCAGGGCGCGCAGCACGTAGCCGGGTGTGAAGTCCATCAGCGGACGCTCGTCGACCGCATTGCCCGGGTGCTGCGGCACCACGGTCGCATAACCGTTCTCGTCCATGTAATTGATCATGCGGCAGACAAATTCGGAGACCAGGTCGGCCTTCAGCGTCCAGGAGGCGTTGGTGTATCCGATGGTGAACGCCATGTTCGGCATCCCCGTCAGCATCATTCCCTTGAACGCCATCGTGGTGTTGAGGTCGACGGTTTCGCCGTTGCGCCGAATCTCGGCGCCACCGAACAGCTGCAGATTCAAACCCGTTGCGGTGATGATGATGTCGGCGTCGAGCTCCTGGCCGGAGCCGAGCTTGATGCCGGTCTTGGTGAACCGGTCGATGGTGTCGGTGACGACATCGGCCTGGCCCTTGCGGATGGTCTTGAACAAGTCGCCGCCGGGTGCCAGGCAGAGTCGCTGGTCCCACGGGTTGTAGCTCGGGCCGAAGTGCTTCTCAACGTCGTAGCCGGCAGGCAGGTAGCGGCTGGCCATCGTCAGCAGGGTCTTGCGCATCGACCGCGGGAACTTCCGCGAGAACTGGTACTGGAAAGTGCTGAACGCGATCCACTTCCACCGGTTCGCCGCATGCGCGGCCCGCTTCGGCAGCAGCTTGTTGGCCTGCTGGGCGAACGGGTCGTTCAACGGCAGCGATCCGATGTAGCTCGGCGAGCGCTGCAGCATCGTCACGTGCCCGGCGCCGGTGTTCACCAGCGACGGGATCAGTGTGATCGCGGTGGCGCCCGAGCCGATGACCACGACCTTCTTGCCGGCGTAGTCCAGGTCCTCGGGCCAGTGCTGCGGGTGGACCGTGATGCCCTCGAAGTCGTCGTAGCCCTCGAACTTCGGCAGATAGCCCTCGTCGTAGTTGTAGTAACCACTGCAGGCGAACAGGAAGGAGCAGGTGAGCTCCTGGGTCTGGCCGTCGTTGTCGACGGTCAGCGTCCAGCGACTCTCCGCGTCCGACCATTCGGCGGCCAGCACCTTGTGGTTGTAGCGAATGTGCTTGTCGATGCCGTTCTCGTTGGCGGCCTCGCGGATGTAGTTCTTGATCGAGGCACCGTCGGCGATGGACACCGACGACTCCCACGGCTTGAACCGGAAACCCAGGGTGAACATGTCCGAGTCGGAGCGGATCCCGGGATACTTGAACAGGTCCCAGGTGCCGCCGAGGTCGGAGCGGCGCTCGAGAATCGCGTAGGTCTTGGACGGGCAGCGGTCCTGCAGATGCCAGGCCGCGCTGATACCGGAGATGCCGGCGCCGACGACCACAACGTCGAGGTGTTCAGTCATGGCGGACACGCTATCAACGCGGTGTCGATTTAGTCAACACCCTGTTGAATCTATCAACACCGTGTAAAGTAACGCGGGTGGCGACCGTCAGTTCCAACCGCGCATCCCGGGGGCGGCGTTCTGTGCGCCCATCGGGCGACGACCGCGAGCTCGCCATTCTGACCACCGCTGAGCAGCTGCTCGAGCAGCGCCCGCTGGCCGACATCTCGGTCGACGACCTGGCCAAAGGGGCCGGGATCTCCCGCCCGACGTTCTACTTCTATTACCCGTCCAAGGATGCGGTGCTGCTGACGCTGTTCGAGCGGGTGATCGTCGAGGCAGACTCCGCGCTGGAGCACCTGGTCGCCAATCCGCCGGCCGACCTGAAAGCGCTATGGCGCGTCGGCATCAACGTCTTCGTCGAGACATTCGGCTCGCACCGCGCGGTCTCGCTGGCCGCCGATTCCGCCCGCACCAACTCTGAGCTGCGGGAACTGTGGTCGCGGTTCATGCAGAAGTGGGTTGGCCATATCACCGTGGTGATCGAAGCCGAGCGCGCCCGCGGTGCCGCGCCGGTGACGCTGCCGGCTGCCGAACTGTCCGCGGCGCTCAACCTGCTCAACGAGAAGCTGATGCTGAGCTCCTTCGCCGGCGATCGCCCGTCGGTCCCCCAGGAGCGGCTGCTCGAGACGCTGGTGCATATCTGGATGGCCAGCATCTACGGCGAGCCCGCCTAGCACGTGTCAGCCCCGGATGCGAACATATGTTCGTGTCCGGTGAAGCGACCGTCCTGCACGCCGACCTCGACTCGTTCTACGCATCGGTCGAGCAGCGTGACGACCCGGCGCTGCGCGGCAGGCCGGTGATCGTCGGCGGCGGAGTCGTGCTGGCCGCCAGTTACGAGGCCAAGGCGTACGGCGTACGCACCGCGATGGGGGGCGCCCAGGCGCGGCAGCTGTGTCCTCGAGCCGTGGTGGTTCCGCCGCGCATGGCGGCCTACACGCAGGCCAGCGGCGCGGTCTTCGACGTCTTCCATGACACCTCGCCGTTGGTCGAGGCCATCTCGGTCGACGAGGCGTTCATCGACGTCGGTGGGCTTCGCCGGGTCTCGGGCACGCCGGTGCAGATCGCGGCCCGGCTGCGCAGCGAGGTCCGCGACCGGGTCGGCCTTCCGATCACGGTCGGTATCGCGCGGACGAAGTTTCTCGCCAAGGTGGCCAGCCAGGAGGCAAAGCCGGACGGCTTGCTGCTGGTTCCGCCGGGGCGAGAGCTCGCGTTTCTGCATCCGCTGCCGGTGCGCCGGCTGTGGGGCGTGGGGGCGGTGACCGCCGACAAGCTGCACGCGCACGGCATCGAGACGGTCGCCGACGTGGCCGAGCTCAGCGAGTCCATGCTGGCGTCGCTGGTGGGTGCGGCGATGGGCGGCCGGTTGTATGCGCTGTCCCGCAACATCGATCGCCGTCGAGTCTCGACGGGCGGGCACCGCCGGTCGGTCGGAGCACAGCGGGCGCTGGGCCGTGCCGGCAACCGCATGTCCCCGGCCGAGATCGACGCCGTCGTGATCGGCCTGATCGACCAGATCGCGACCCGAATGCGCACTGCCGGGCGCACCGGCCGGACCGTCACACTGCGGCTGCGGTTCAACGACTTTGGCCGAGCGACCCGTTCCCGGACGCTGCCGCGCGCGACGTGTTCGACGCACGTCCTACTCGAAGCGGCGCGCGGATTGGTCGCCGCCGCCGCACCACTGATCGCCGAGCGAGGTTTGACGCTGGTGGGGTTCGCTGTCTCGGGGATTGCCGCGGTCGACCGCTATGGCGCCGAGCAGTTGGTGCTGCCGTTCAGCACCGGCGACGAACACGCGGCCGTTGACGCGGCGATCGACCGCGTGCGCCGCCGCTACGGTAAGTCGGCGCTGACCCTCGGCGTGCTGGTCGGGCACGACGCCGGGCTCGAGATGCCACGGCTCCCGGACTAGTTGTGTGTTCTGATGGCGGCTACCTGGAAGTCCACCGGAGTGGGCCGCCACGCGTACTTCGGCGGTAAAAATATTCGGTCACCGCCACGGTCAAACAGAGGTCTCCCATCGACTCAGTTGGCGGGTAGTCGAACGTCAACATGTAGTCGTAGAAATCACTTCCGCGAAACTGCTGTCTCTGCTTGATCTGGGCGGCGACTCGGTCGGTGCTGTCGTGGATCGTTACTGTTCGGGTCGCGGTTTTTCCGAAAGCGCCGCCAATCCGCTGGTAATCGAACGTCGTATATCCCAGTGCCGCGTGGCCCGACTCCAGAGCGAATGTTTTTAAAGCTGCCAGATAGCTGTTGTTCTGCAGGAGGCGGCCGACGTACTGCCCACTGCTGTCTCGCAATTCGAACCGTTCGCGCCAGTCACGCCAACCCCGCACCCGAGGCCGACTGATGTTGAGCCGCCGTGCTCCGTCTGTGCCCAAGATGTCAAGCTCCCACGATGCTGCGGATCCTTGGCCGACGGATTGTGCAAACTGCCGCCAGCCGCTGACGTTGACCGAACGCATGGTGCCAAGCGGCCGCCCCTGGCCATCCTCGATCGTGCAGGCCAGATCGACGTCCACTGCTGATGGAACCGACTTGACTACCACGACTTGGGCGCCGAATGGGTAACCGGCCCTGGCGCCGGGCCGCCAGTTCGATTCGTAATCGCTCACCCGCGCGAGGATAAACCTCCGACGAAGCCAGGCGGCGGAATGGTGCGTGGACGCCCCTCCAGTTGTTGTTAGGCTCTTATTAGGGAAGGAGTGCAACGCGGTGGGTCTTCTCGAGGATATTTTCCATCTCGGCGACGGGATCAAGAGTGGCATCGAGGATGCGCGTGGCTTAGTTAAAGACCTCGCCCACGGCGACGTGCACGGCGCCGTGGGCGACCTCCGCAAGCTCTTTGGCGACACAGGCAGTGTGCTTCAAGGCATGGAAGGCCTCGGGATGGGCCTGGGACCGTTGCCGGCCTGGTACGGGGCCAGCGCATTCGCCAAATTGGCGGACTCGGAGATTTTGTCGGCGGCGCAACTGGTGATCAAGGGCGAGCGGATGCTGACCGGGTCCGGCGAACCGGAAGATGGCGAGGGTTACCGCGACTCGGCAAAGCGGTTGACAGGGGTGGTTGAAACCCTAATCGACGCCGACCCAGCGTCGGATCGGTGGGATGGCGCGGCCTCGGACGCCTACAAAAGCGCTAACGACAAGCATCGGCGGCACGCATCCGACCTCCAGGTGGCGGATGAGAGAATTGCCCAGATCCTCTCGACCGAAGCAGAACAGGTCAGCCAGACTCGTAAGGACCTGGACGACACGTCGCAGGATCTCTACGATTTCGGCACGGCGACGTCGTGGATGAATTTCGTTCCGCCTCTGATCCCAGTCAAGATCATGATGGATCTGGCCGCCGCGGCCTCCGCGTTGGGAGCCGCGAACATCACCACTGAGAAGATGGTGGCGAACGCAGTGCAAAACGCCATGGATTGTCGCGGGGTAATGGATAAATACGCGACCGCGGCGGGGGACAAGTCGGGTGACGGTGGGACCTGCGGACCCTTTGTGCCACCTGATCAGGATTGGGCTCACCTTCCCACGCGCCTCCAGCCAAATGCCCCGTACACGGTTCCCACACCCGAACATCCGAATGGCGGATCACCTGCTACACCTTATAGTTCCGGCGGGCAGGCTCCCCTGAGTGCACCAGCACCCGCACCTGCGCCTGCCGTCGCGGCTCCCGCGGGGTGGGATCACATAACGGCACCGATTGCCTTAGCCACGCCGTCCTCCTATCGGGCTGCGTCGTCGTACAGTGCTCCTCCACCGGCGAGTCCGACGCACCGCTGGGCCGCTTCCTCCCCGCAAGCTCCGACGGCTGGCACTACGCCCGCACCGGCCATGCCTTCAGGCCGCCTTGCGCCGCAGCCTTCTGCACCGTCGAGTGCGTCCACGGCGTCTGCGCCCGCCGGCGCAAACACGGCCGCGGCGTCGGTCACCGACGGAGCCGGGCCAGCCTCGGCTGGCCGCCAAAGGGCACCCGTCGAGGCGGGTTCCGGTGGAGGTCCGCCGACGTCGTTCGCGCATTCACGGACCCCGGCGGACGTTAACGGAGACGAGCAACCCCCAAAGGAGCAGCGATGACTTCCGCCGACCAGAATTTGCATGTCGTCACTGATCACATCGCCGAACTCGCCGGGCGGCAACACGCCGCGGCAGACAAGATCACCGGGGCCAATCGTGCGATCGTCGAAGTAGCGGACCACGTCTTGAAGACGCACGGCGCGCTGTGCGCGCTCACCAGCCTTGCTCTGGGCGCCGTCGATTCGGGCCGCAAGGCTGCAGGTGCCGCGCTGTACAGCGCGTCCGACGAGTTAGCGCAAAAGCTGGAAACTACCGAAGCCAATTACGAAAACACCGATTATCTCGCGAAACGAAGCCTGGGCCGGGCATGCGAGGTCTGATGGCGCCACCGGTTCTCGCCGTGAGTCATGACACCGCATAATTCGTGGAATACGCCGTGGGACGACGACGACATCGTCTCTGGCGATGAGTCCCCTTTCGATGCTTTCGACGCGTTCCTGCCCGCCCAGGAAGGCATCGACGCGGAGACCTCGCTCGAACCGCGAATACCGCAAGAAAGCTGCGGCGACAATGCGCCGCTGACGTTCCTTTTCACCGCCGCGAATCCGGCCGAGACCATTTCCGTAACTGCCATGATGGGCGGGCAGATAGTTAACATCGAGCTTTCGCCGAAAGTGACGCAGATGACGGAAGCCGAACTGGGCAAAGAGATCACGGTGATTGCCGCCTTGGCGCGTAGGCAGGCGCTCGCTGCTGTGCACGTCGTCGTCACGGAATTGATGCGCCAGCAGGAGATGGATGGGGTCTCAACCTCGACCTTGCTGGAACACGAATACGGATTACCGTCGCCTCAAACGGTGCGGGCCGAACGTGCACGACTATTCGCCGCACAATCATCCGAGGACCACTACTGATTGGTTTGGCATGACCTGGAATACCGCGCCTGCGCCAGCCCCGCCTCCACGCGGGCGTCATCGGGTGGCGCTTCCGATAATCGCCCTGGCCACCCTGGCGGCCGTCGGGGCTGCGCTTCTCACGATCTATCGACAGCATCCCGTTCACGCGCGTACTAGCTGGCAGCCGCCGCCTCAGAGTTTTCTGGCATCGTCGATGCGCAAACAGCCCGTACCCGGCTGGAAAACTACTTTGGCTCAACTGGGTGTGCCCGGCCCGGGCAAAATTGCCACGAACTCCGATCCGGGCTGGTCGACGCCGTTTGTTGGGGGACTCGGCGACCGAGCGTACTTCGTCGCGAGCGGTCCAAGCGCACAAAGCACCCAATGGTGGCTGACGGGAATCAGCGTCCACGACGGCCGGCCTTTGTTCCCCCCGGCGCCGCTGAGCACCGAGCAACTCCCGCCCCACTGCTTTCTGAACGGACCTGACTCCGTTTTCTGCCTTAGAAACGACACCCATGCCGTCACTGCATGGGTAATCGACGCGCACAGCGGCAAAATTCTTTTTATCGGTCCTACCGATCTTCGAGTGTATCCGCCGACACTCACCGTCCGGCAGGTCGGCATCTACGCCGTGGCTGAAACGAACAAGCAAGGCGTCCACGGGATCGGCCCACACGCGGAGACCACCTGGTTTGTTCGCGGCGACGGGACGGTTCACGAGAAGGATTCCGGCACCACCAACGTGGCGCCACTGACGGTTGCGACCCAGACGGCCGCGGACCGAGGCTCAGACGGCCGGGTAGTTTTCTCCCTCAGCGATGGCCACGTAATCAAGCCAGAAACCGATGGCGACTCAGAGCAGCAATCAACGCTTGTTTACCCCGGAGGTTTCGCCGCCGAAATCCGCAGCGGTGGTCGCCTTTCCGTGCCGAAAGTTGAGTTCTTCAACGACTCCGGCAAACGGACGAGTCGAGTAAGCGTTGCTGGCGAAATCGTCACCAGTGTCGTGGGTAAACCCGACCTGCCGATCATCGAATCGAACACTCCGAACAATTGGGCGGTGTTCACGCCGGAAGGCGGCAAACTCCTCGAGGTCTCTGGCGACGCTCCGGCGTACTCGCTGCTGATCGGAAGCAGATTGTTCGTGCAAGAACCCGCGAACGGAGCTGAACGCCACTGGCAGCAATACGATTTGCAGACCGGCGCCAAAGGCAGGGCGTGCGAAGCTGACATGCTCGGCTACATCGGCAGCGACGGCGCGGTGGCCGTACTGAAGAACGGCAACGCCAATATCGGCCTCGTCACCAAGGCAATCGATCTCCAAACCTGCGACACCCTATGGACACTGAGATCAGAGGGCTCATTCCGCAACGTCTGGCGGGTCGGCGCCACGTTGGTCCAGTTGTCCGACGATGGAACCCAGCTGATGTCTCTGGTGGCTCCCGGCTAACCCGTCCACTCCAACAGCTGATCGACCGTCCAGGTGTTGATGATTCGGGCGACCGGGACACCGGCGTCCAACGCGCGCTGCGCGCCGTAGCCGAGGAAATCCAGTTGACCCGGGGCATGCGCGTCGGTGTCGATGCTGAAGTCACAGCCGATTTCCAGCGCCAGTTTCAGTAGCCGGGTAGGCGGGTCGCGGCGCTCGGGCCGAGAATTGATCTCCACCGCGGTGCCGTGCTCGAGGCACGCGGTGAATACCGCCTCGGTGTCGAACGTCGACTCTTTGCGGACACCACGGTTGCCCGCGACCAGCCGGCCGGTGCAGTGACCGAGTATGTCGGTGTGGGTATTGCGGATCGCGCGGACCATCCGGCGGGTCATCGCCGCCGTATCCATCGACAACTTGGAATGCACGCTTGCCACCACGATGTCGAGCCGCTCCAACAGCTCCGGCTCCTGGTCGAGTCCGCCGTCATCGAGGATGTCGACCTCGATACCGGTCAGAATGCGCATGGGAGCAAACCGATCTCGTAACCCGTCGATGACCTCGAGTTGCTTGCGTAATCGCTCGGGTGACAACCCGTTGGCGATCGTCAGTCGCGGCGAATGATCGGTCAGCGCGCAGTACTCGTGGCCCAGCGCCTGGGCGGTGGCCATCATCTCGTCGATGTCCGCCGAACCGTCTGACCAGTTGGAGTGCAGATGCAGGTCGCCGCGCAGGGCCGCCCGTATCTCTCCGCCGCCGAGATCTTCAGCCGCCGAACGTAATTCGACAAGCGCGTCGGGTTCACGGCCGGACCACGCCTGAGCGATCACCGTGGCGGTCTTGGGTCCGATTCCCGGCAGCGACTGCCAGCTGTTGGCCTGGCCGTGTCGCTCACGTGCCGCGTCGTCGAGGCCCTCGACGATATCGGCGGCGTTGCGGTAGGCCATCACCCGTCGAGAGTCCTCGCGCGCGCGGTCTTTGTAGTAGGCGATCTGTCTCAGAGCGGCTACCGGGTCCATCGTTCCAGTGTGCCCGTCCGCTCAGAACTGCCCGACGACGAATCCGGCCAGTAGCACGCCGAATCCGCCGACCTCGCCGACAACCAGCGCGGCCATGCCCAGCCGCAAAGCCCGGTCGGGGTGGGCGAATTGGTTTTCGGTGTCCTGTTTCCAGCCGTGGACGATATAGGTGAAAATCGCGACGAAGAAGAAGAACACCAGCACCATCGCCGCGGTGAGATTCAGCCACATCGGCCAGACGCTGAGTTCGACGAAAACCGCAACCAGCAGAGTCGCGAACGAATAGAGCAGCGCCGCGCGATGTGCGATGTCGACGTAGGGGTGGGCGCGGTGATTCTCCGAGGTCAACACCTGGCGGTATTTCCAGACGCCGAGCACCAACGCGAGCAGAAAGATCAACCCGGCGCAGAGCAGGGTGATTTTGACGTCGACGGGCAGCGCGTCGCGCCACGGCCCCGAAACCTCGACTACGTTTGAAATCATGCGATTCGCGTTCAAGACCTCACCCCAAAACACCACCTGGGCAGACATGCTGGCCGTCTGGAAGGCTGCCGATGACATCGACGTCTACCAATCCGGGTGGACCTTCGACCACTTTTACCCGATCTTCAGCGACAGTACCGGGCCGTGTCTGGAGGGCTGGACCACGCTGACCGCGCTGGCCCAGGCGACCACCCGCCTGCGGCTGGGCACCCTGGTGACCGGAATCCACTACCGCCATCCCGCAGTGCTGGCGAATATGGCTGCCGCCCTTGACATCATCTCCAACGGCCGACTCGAACTGGGCATCGGCGCCGGCTGGAACGAGGAAGAATCCGCGGCTTACGGCATCGAACTGGGCGGCATCAAGGAACGATTCGACCGCTTCGAAGAGGCGTGCGCAGTGCTGACCAGTCTGCTGCGTGACGAGTCGACGGATTTCGACGGAAAGTTCTACCAACTCAAGGATGCCCGCAACGAACCGAAAGGCCCGCAACGGCCGCATCCGCCGATCTGCATCGGCGGCAGCGGCGAGAAGCGCACCCTGCGGATCACCGCCCAATACGCACAGCATTGGAACTTCGTCGGCGGCCCACCGGAGATGTTCGCGCACAAACGTGCCGTGCTGGCGTCGCACTGCGCCGACATCGGACGCGACCCGGCGGAGATCAGCACGTCCGCGCACCTGCGCCTGGAGCCCGATCTGAACTACCGGAAGGTCATCGAGGACGCCGCAGCCCTGGCCGAGGTCGGCCTGGATCTGGGTATCGTGTATCTCCCGCCGCCGCACACGCCGGCCGTGCTGGAGCCACTGGCCGAAGCTATTCGGGATTCGGGACTAGCCGACTAAGTCTCAACCGGCAGAACATCACGAATAGGTCACAGCGGGCAAACGCCCGCCATTGCTCGAAGAGCCGCTAGACGCCGAAGCGAACCAGGTCGTCGGCGGTTACCAGCCGCTCAAGCCTGGCCGGGAATTCGCGACTCTTGACCGGGTGGCGGAACAATGACCAGGCTATTCGTCCGACCCGCGAGCGGGTCATCGGGTTTATAGACACAGCGCTTACTCCTGCGGTCGATCAGAACAACCGGACGTCACACCCCGCGGCGCCCGCATTGAACCATTAGACAGCCTTTGGCTGGCAAAGAGCTTAAGGCTCGCCGCACGATTTATCAAATGTTTCTGCTGTGACCAATGTTACTAACGTTGCGGCGCGGCGGTCGGAGCGATCGGGACGGGAAGAGCGGTCTCGCCCATCAAAAACCGGTCCACACCGGCGGCGGCCGCCCGGCCCTCGGCGATCGCCCAGACGATCAGCGACTGACCGCGACCTGCGTCACCGGCGACGAAGACCCCCGGCACCGACGTCTCGAAGTTTGCGCCGCGCGCCACGTTGCCGCGGTCGCTGAGCTCGACACCGAGGTCAGTCAGCAGCCCGTTGCGCTCCGGGCCGACGAAGCCCATGGCCAGCAACACCAGGTCGGCCTCGAGTTCGAAGTCGCTGCCCTCGGTCTTGACGAACGCACCGTCCTGCATCGTCACCTCGTGCACCTTCAGCCCGGCGACGTGCCCGTCCTTGCCAACGAATTCCTCGGTGTTGACCGAGAAGACCCGCTCGCCGCCTTCTTCGTGCGCGGACGATACCCGGAACATCATCGCGTAGGTCGGCCACGGCGTGGACGGCGCGCGGGTTTCCGGTGGGCGCGGCATGATCTCGAACTGGTGGATACTCTTCGCGAGTTGACGGTGTGCGGTGCCCAGGCAGTCGGCGCCGGTGTCGCCCCCGCCGATGATGACCACCTTCTTGCCCTTCGCGGTGATTGGCGGTTCGTCTAATTCGCCTGCGGCATAACGGTTTCCCCAGGGAAGATACTCCATCGCCTGGTGGATGCCGGCCAGCTCGCGGCCGGGGATCGGCAGATCGCGCCAGGCGGTCGCGCCACCGGCAAGCACCACCGCGTCGAAGTCGGAGCGCAACTGCACGGCGGTGATGTCGACGCCGACATCGACGCCGGCGCGGAACTCGGTGCCCTCGGCCTGCATCTGCTCGAGACGACGATCGAGGTGCCGCTTCTCCATCTTGAATTCGGGGATGCCGTAGCGCAGCAGGCCACCGATGCGGTCGGCGCGCTCGAACACCGTCACCGCGTGACCGGCCCGGGTGAGCTGCTGCGCGGCGGCCAGACCGGCGGGCCCGGAACCGACGACGGCAACCTTCTTGCCGGTGCATTCGTCGGGCGGCAGCGGAACCACCCAGCCTTCGTCGAAGGCATTGTCGATGATCTCGACTTCGACCTGCTTGATCGTCACCGCGTCCTGGTTGATGCCCAGCACGCATGCTGATTCACACGGCGCCGGGCAGAGCCGGCCGGTGAACTCGGGGAAGTTGTTGGTGGCATGCAGCCGTTCGATAGCATCGTGCCACCGGCCGGTGCGCACCAGGTCGTTCCACTCCGGGATCAAGTTCCCCAGTGGACACCCATTGTGGCAGAACGGAATTCCACAATCCATGCAGCGGCTCGCCTGGTGCTGCAGGTCGGAGTGCGGGAATTCTTCGTAGACCTCGTTCCAATCTCTGAGGCGCAGGTCCACCGGCCGGCGCTTGGGCGTCTCGCGGTGGGTGTACTTGAGGAAACCTCTGGGATCAGGCACTGGCGGCCGCCATGATCGCCTCGTCGGGATCGGTGCCGCTGCGCTCGGCCTCGGCGATCGCGTTCAGCACCCGCTTGTAGTCGCGCGGCATCACCTTGGCGAAGCGTTTCTGCTCGGCGCCCCAGTCCGCCAGAATGCGTTGGCCCACAGCTGAATCAGTGGCGTCGATGTGGGCTTGCAGCATCCCTTGCAGCCATTCCAGGTCGTCGGAGTCGAGCTCTTCGAGTTCGACCATCTCGGTGTTGAGGTTGGCTCTCAATGCGTCCTCGGGGTCGTAGACGTAGGCGATGCCGCCGGACATGCCCGCCGCGAAGTTGCGGCCAGTACTGCCCAGAATCGCCACCTTGCCGCCGGTCATGTACTCGCAGCCGTGGTCGCCGACGCCTTCGACCACCGCGTCTGCGCCGGAGTTGCGCACGGCGAACCGCTCGCCGACCGCGCCGCGCAGGAATGCCTGGCCGCTGGTGGCGCCGAACAGGATCACATTGCCGCCGATGATGTTGTCTTCGGCGACGTAATCCGCCGGCGCGTCGTCCGCCGGCCGCACGACGACACGTCCACCGGACAGGCCCTTGCCGACATAGTCGTTGGTGTCGCCGTACACCCGCAGCGTGATGCCTCGCGGCAGGAAGGCGCCGAAGCTGTTGCCCGCCGAGCCGTCAAAGGTGATGTCGATGGTCCCGTCCGGCAGCCCTTGGCCGCCGTAGGCTTTGGTCACCTCATGGCCGAGCATGGTGCCGACGGTGCGGTTGACGTTGGCGATGGTGGTGGAGAAGCGGACCGGTTTGCCGGAGTCCAGCGCCTCGCGGCTCATCACGATCAGCTGCTGGTCCAGCGCTTTGTCCAGGCCGTGGTCCTGCTTGGAGCTGTTGTACAGGTCCTGGTTCATGAACGCCGATTCCGGCTCGTGCAGCACCGGTGAGAGGTCGAGCTTGTGCGCCTTCCAATGCGCGCGGGCCAGCGTGGTGTCCAGCGCGCCGACCTGGCCGACCGCCTCGGTGACGGAGCGGAAACCCAACTGCGCCAGGTATTCGCGGACCTCTTCGGCGATGAACAAGAAAAAGTTCTCCACGAATTCCGGCTTTCCAGCGAACCGCTCGCGCAGCACCGGGTTCTGGGTAGCCACCCCGACGGGGCAGGTGTCCAGGTGGCAGACCCGCATCATGACACAGCCCGACACCACCAGAGGTGCTGTGGCGAAACCGAATTCCTCGGCTCCGAGCAGTGCCGCGATCATCACGTCGCGGCCGGTCTTGAGCTGACCGTCGACCTGGACGACGATGCGGTCCCGTAACCCGTTGAGCAGCAACGTCTGCTGCGTCTCGGCCAGGCCGAGCTCCCACGGCGCGCCGGCATGCTTCATCGACGTCAGCGGAGTGGCACCGGTGCCGCCGTCGTGACCGGAGATCAGCACCACGTCGGCGTGCGCCTTGGAAACGCCGGCCGCGACGGTGCCGACGCCGTTCTCCGAGACCAGCTTCACGTGAATCCGGGCCTGCGGATTGGCATTCTTCAGGTCGTGGATCAGCTGCGCCAGGTCCTCGATCGAGTAGATGTCGTGGTGCGGTGGCGGGGAGATCAGGCCCACACCCGGGGTGGAGTGCCGTACCTCGGCGATCCACGGATAGACCTTGCTGGCCGGAAGCTGGCCCCCCTCACCGGGTTTGGCACCTTGGGCCATCTTGATCTGGATGTCGGAGCAGTTGCTCAGGTAGTGCGAGGTGACGCCGAAGCGCGCCGACGCGACCTGCTTGATCGCGCTGCGACGCCAGTCGCCGTTGGTGTCGCGCTCGAAACGGGTGGCGCTCTCGCCGCCCTCGCCGGAGTTCGACCGGCCGCCCAGCCGGTTCATCGCGATGGCCAGCGTCTCGTGCGCCTCGGCGGAGATCGAGCCGTAGCTCATCGCACCGGTCGAGAAGCGCTTGACGATCTCGCTGGCCGGCTCCACCTCGTCGAGCGGCACCGGCGGGCGCAGCCCGTCGCGAAACTTCAGCAGCCCACGCAGCGACGCCATCCGCTCACTCTGGTTGTCGACCAGCCGGCTGTACTCCTTGAAGATCTTGTACTGGCCGGTGCGGGTGGAGTGTTGCAGCTTGAACACGGTGTCCGGGTTGAACAGGTGATATTCACCCTCGCGGCGCCACTGGTACTCCCCGCCCACCTCGAGTTCGCGGTGCGCGCGTTCGTCCGGCCGGTCTAAAAACGCCAGGCCATGCCGGGTGGCGACGTCGGCGGCGATGTCGGACAAGTTGATGCCGCCGACTGGGCAGGTCAACCCGGTGAAGTACTCGGCGAGCACGTCCTCGTCGACACCGACGGCCTGGAACAGCTGGGCGCCGGTGTAGGACGCCAGCGTCGAGATGCCCATCTTGGACATCACTTTCAGCACACCCTTGCCGGCAGCCTTGATGTAGTTCTGCAGCGCAGCTTCGCGATCGAGACCCTGCAGCACACCGCGGTCCAGCATCACCTCGATCGACTCGAACGCCATGTACGGGTTGATCGCGGCGGCGCCGAAGCCGATCAGCGCGGCCATGTGGTGCACCTCGCGGGCATCGCCGGTCTCCACGACCAGGCCGACCTTGGTGCGGCTGCGTTCGCGGACCAGGTGATGGTGGACTGCCGCGACCGCCAGCAGCGACGGGATCGGCGCCAGCTTCTCGTCGGACTCCCGGTCGGACAGGATGATGATCCGCGCCCCATCGGCAATCGCCGCTGACGTCTGCGCGCGCACGTCGTCGAGCGCGGCCTTGAGCCCGGCGCCATTCTCGGCGACCGGGTACAGGCAGCGAATCACCTCGGACCGCAGGCCATGCCGCCGACCATTGACTTCCACGTCGGGGTCCAGGTTGATCAGCTTGGCCAGCTCGTGATTGCGCAGCACCGGCTGCGGCAGGTGAATCTGCCGGCAGGAGTCGGCGTTCGGGTTGAGCAGGTCGCCTTCCGGGCCGACCGTGCCCTCGATGCTGGTCACCACCTCTTCACGGATGGCGTCCAGCGGTGGATTGGTCACCTGCGCGAACAACTGCTGGAAGTAGTCGTAGAGCATCCGCGGCCGCTGGGAGAGCACCGCGACGGGGGTATCGGTTCCCATCGAGCCGATCGGCTCGGCGCCGGTGCGCGCCATCGGCGCGACCAACAGGTTGAGTTCTTCATAGCTGTAACCGAACACCAACTGCCGCAACACAACCCGATGCTCGGGCATCCGCTCGTAGTTGCCCTGCGGTAGCTCGGCCAGCGGGATGAGGCCGTTGTCCAGCCACTCTTGATAAGGGTGCTCGGCGGCCAACTCGGACTTGATCTCCTCGTCGGCGACGATGCGGCCCTGCGCCATGTCGACCAGGAACATCCGGCCCGGCTGCAGCCGCATCCGGCGCACAACTTTCGACGGCTCGATGTCGAGCACGCCGACCTCGGAGGCCATCACGACCAGACCGTCGTCGGTCACCCAGATCCGGGACGGCCGCAGGCCGTTGCGGTCCAGCACCGCACCGACGACGGTGCCGTCGGTGAAGGTCATCGAGGCCGGGCCGTCCCACGGCTCCATCAAAGAGGCGTGATACTCGTAGAAGGCCCGTCGGGCCGGGTCCATCGACGGGTGCCGTTCCCAGGCCTCGGGGATCATCATCAGCACAGCGTGCGGCAGGCTGCGTCCGCCCAGGTGCAGCAACTCCAGTACCTCGTCGAAGCGCGCGGTGTCCGAGGCGCCCGGGGTACAGATCGGGAACAGCTTGACCGGATTTTCAGCGTCCCCGTGGTCACTGAACACGTCGGTGTCGATCAACGCCTCGCGGGCACGCATCCAGTTCTCGTTGCCGGTGACGGTGTTGATCTCACCGTTGTGCGCGATGCGGCGGAATGGGTGCGCCAACGGCCAGGACGGGAAGGTGTTGGTGGAAAACCGCGAGTGCACGATGCCCAGTGCGCTGGTCAGCCGCTGGTCCTGCAGGTCGAGGTAAAACGCCTTGAGCTGCGGGGTGGTCAGCATGCCCTTGTAGACAAACGTCTGGCCGGAAAGACTGGGGAAGTACACGGTTTCGCGACCGGGGCCGTCCTGACCGGGGCCCTTGGTGCCCAACTCGTGTTCAGCACGCTTACGGATCACGTAGGCGCGGCGCTCGAGGTGCATGCCGTCGGCGCCACCGATGAAGATCTGCCGGAAGGTGGGCATGGCGTCGCGGGCCAGTGCGCCCAGCGAGGACTCGTCAGTCGGCACGTCGCGCCAGCCCAGCACGTGGCAGCCCTCGGCCTCGACGATCTTCTCGACCGCTGCGCACGCGGCGCTGGCGTCTTTCGACGACTGCGGCAAAAACGCGATGCCGGTGGCGTAGCTGCCGGCCGCGGGCAGGTCGAAATCGACAGCTGCACGAAAGAACCCGTCGGGGACCTGGACGAGGATGCCGGCGCCGTCACCGCTGTGCGGTTCGGCGCCCTGGGCACCTCGATGCTCGAGGTTGACCAGCGCGGTAATGGCCTTGTCGACGATGTCGCGGCTGCGGCGGCCGTGCATGTCGACGACCATGGCCACCCCGCACGAGTCATGCTCGAATACCGGGTTGTAGAGCCCTTGGAAGCCCGAGCGGTTGGGCGCCATTCGCACCTGCCCCTTCACCAAAATTTCTGCTGCAGCATTACCCATCGTTCCGTCGGATGCCGCACCCTTAAGGCTGAGGGTTGGGCCCCTTCGGTCTTGTCGAGGTGCTGCTCGCCGGATAACGACGACCCGGTCGGGAGTATCCGTACGGCGCTGAACGGTGGCCCGGTTACCGGTTTTCGACAATTCGTAAAACGATATGACAAAACCCGCCTGACATGCCAACTTGAGCCATCTTAGCGCCCCGACAGGCGGTACCGCGCCGTTGTGCCGTCATCCACCCCCGACCGCATCCGGACCCGTTGTGCTGCACAGTATCCGGAAACTTCCAGGACTGCGGCGACCGGCCCGGCCGGTGTCCCATTTTCGCACGCTCCGCCAGGCTGGTTTGCTGTGATGCTGGTCTTCGGGCGGCCGCACCGGGCAACCGGCTCACAGTGGAGGCGCCCTGGGAATGACCCCGATCACCAAAAGCACTGGCAGCACGGGCGTGCCGGGTACGGCGCCATCCCCGCACGCTGCCAGATTGACCCGAGGAAGCTCGTCGCAGGAAAGTTGCCCACGTTTTTTTCGTCAGACCCGATCGGGATCGCTGTGACCTGCGCAATCGGTGATCGCGGCGGTGGGCAGCCGCCGACCGCTCTACGATGCCTCTCATGAGGTTGATCCGGTGTGACATGTCGAGTTCGACGAGTTCATGACCGAGTTCGACGACTTCCTGCGGGATCGCCAACGGGGCGCACCGCCGAGCCGCCCGTTGGGACCGCGACCGCAGATCGGCGATCCGCGTCCGGTTCTACCGCCACCGCCCGGCCCCGCACCGCCGGCTCCCCCTGCTGCGCCGCCGGCCCTGCCGTCGTGGACCAACCTCGACTTCTCGCCGACAAGGCGGGCGCCGCGCGGTCCAGGGCCGAGGTTCGGCTGGCGTCGATTCGTCTTCAAGGCCACCGCCGGGCTGGTCAACCTCGGGCCGTCGGCCGGCGAGAAGCAGGATGCCGGCTACGAGGCCGCCATCGCGTCGCCCCTGCGGGGCAGCTACAAGGTCGGGGTGCTCGGTAAGGGCGGCGTCGGCAAGACCACCGTCGCCGCGAGCGTCGGGTCGATCTTCGCCGAACTCCGCCGTCAGGACCGTGTGGTCGCAATCGACGCCGACACCGCTTTCGGCCGGCTGGGCAGTCGGATCGACCCGCGGACCAGCGGCTCGTATTGGGAAATCGCCTCCGACAGGAACCTCCGGTCATTCGCCGACGTGAGCACCCGGGTCGGCAGCAATTCGGCGGGCCTGTACGTGCTGGCCGGTGAACCGACGGCCGGGCCGCGACGGGTGCTCGATCCGGCGCTGTACCGCGAGGCCACGTCCCGGCTGGATCGCCACTTCACCATCGCCATCATCGACTGCGGCTCCACGATGGACGCCCCGGTCACCCAGGAGGCGCTCAGCGACCTCGACGCGCTGATCGTGGTGTCGTCGCCGTGGGCCGATGGCGCCGGGGCCGCGGCACAGACGATGGAATGGCTGGGCGCCCACGGGCGAATTGATCTGCTGCGCCGGACCGTGGTGGTGCTCAACGACTCCGACGGTCACTCGGACAAGCGCCACCGATCGGCGCTGGCGAGCCAGTTTCTCGAACGGGGCCAGACGGTGGTCGAGGTGCCGTTCGATCCCCACCTGCGGCCCGGCGGCGTCATCGACGTGCAAAGTGAGCTGGCGCGTCAGACGCGCCGCAAGTTCCTGGAGATCTGCGCAACCGTCGCGGGGTTCTTTGCGACCCGGCCGCAGTCCCCGGGGGCGCCCCGCTAGACGCGTGCCGACGGGTCGACGGGGGCGCGATCTCGGTTACCGTTGCGAGTGAGTGATCTTTAGTGCTCACGCGACTCGCACCCCATCTCGGGGTTGTTCGGCAGCCTTGCGGCTGCGTCCCTTCCGCGCTTCATCGCCACCTGCCAGGCGTGGCCCGGTCTTACGGTCGGCTCGACGCTTGACGGCGGCCCCGACTGGGCCGACGACGCTAGGTGTTTCCTCGTAGCGTGCGAGGTTGATCGCAGCGTTGTCGTCACGCTGATGGACAGGTGCCGAACACGCACCGCATTGCCAGTGTTCGGCCCAGCCGATGTCCTGAACATGCCCACATCGGTGGCAGGTTTTCGACGACGGGAACCAGCGGTCGGCGACCACCAGTGCCGATCCGTACCAGCCTGTCTTATACGACAGGTGCCGGCGCGGGGTACCCAGGGCGGCATCGGACAGCCCGCGTCGACGTGCGCGCGCCCCCGGCAATCCTTTTTGCCGCAGCATTCCCGCCGCGTCCAAGCCTTCGACAACGATGCGGCCGTGAGTTTTAGCCAAACGCGTTGTCAGACAGTGCAGGTGGTGGGTACGGACATCGTTGACCCGGCGATGGCGCCGGGACATCTCGGTGGTGCGCTCGCGGTAGCGCCGTGAGCCTTTCGTGCAGCGCGAACGTGCGCGGCTGACGTGCCGCAACTCGCGCAAAGCAGCATCAAGCGGGCGTGGATTCGGCACTTGTTCAAGCACTGTGCCGTCAGCGTCAGCGACGGTGGCCAGACGACGCACACCCACATCGACACCCACCCGTGAATCAGGAAGGGCCACGCGCGGCTGTTGGGGGCGTTGGACGAGCACTCGCACGCTCGCGTCCAGCCGGGTACCGTTGCGCCGCGCGCTGATTGCCAGCACCCGCGCCCGGCCGGCACGGATCAGGCGTTCAATCCGGCGCGTGTTCTCGTGCGTGCGGACGGTGCCGATGACCGGCAGCGTGAGGTGCCGCCGGTCGGGCTCGACCCGCATCGCTCCGGTCGTGAACGACACACGATCCTGGTCGCGTCCCTTCTTCTTGAAACGGGGGAAACCCATCGGTTTGCCTTCACGTTTTCCTGATCGGGAGGTCTGCCAGTTCCAGTACGCGTCGACCGCGCCGTCGATGCCATCGGCGTAGGCCTCTTTCGAGCATTCCGGCCACCACACGACACCGGTCTCAGCGTTGACGCACACGTCATCCTTGACGCTGTTCCAGCGTTTGCGCAGCACGCGCAGCGACGGTTTCGCTGTCGCGATCCCGGTGGCGTGCCACGCTTCGATATCGGCTTTCAAAGTGGCGACGGTCCAGTTGTATGCCTTGCGACGAGCACCGAAATGCCGCGCCAACGCGCCGGCCTGATCCTCGGTCGGATCCAGCGTGAACCGGAACGCCTGCACCGTCCAGCCCTCAGGAATCTCGAACGTCGCCACCTCAGGCCGCCTCGCGTTCCCCGGCGTCAGCCGCCGCAGCGAGGGCACGCTCAGCACGGTTGGCAGCAGCGCGTTTGCCGTAAAGCCGAGCGCACATACTGGTCAGGATCTCGGTCATATCGCGCACCAAGTCATCGTCGACCTCGGCTGAGTCGACCACGACCAACTCGCGGCCCTGGGCAGCGAGTGCGGCTTCGACGTATTCAGAGCCGAACCGGCAGAACCGACCCCGATGCTCCACCACGATCCGACTTACCGGTCGGGTCACGCAGCAAAGCAAGGAACTTGCGGCGATGCCCGTTCAGCGCCGAACCGACCTCAGTCACAACCTTGTCGACCGAGATCTGTTCGGCCGTGGCCCACGCGG
>Ga0209012_1001090_pt1 | contig 30831 bp, 25 predicted proteins | sample RS3BMetagenome_FD_184735 | JGI IMG/M metagenome (GOLD analysis project Ga0209012, IMG submission 184735) | Ferric oxide microbial mat and aquatic microbial communities from Rainbow Spring, Yellowstone National Park, USA - RS3B (SPAdes) (version 3) ...
GTCAAACAAGAGTCTATAGAGGTGTAGAATAAACCATCAGGTTCACACGTATCACGTATAAGCGTCAGGCTATTGTCCATACCAAAATAATTTCATACATCCATATAGGCTTTGTGTGGACACAATTAGATAAAGAGCACACGCGCTTAAAAGTTGTTATGAGAGCTATATGTAGATTGCAAACATTTAAAGCAGGGTATAAAGTACTTCTGGAGTGATGCCAGAGAAAACCAGCGTCGAGACTCGACTGGGCGTGGATAAATGGGATCTGGACAGGCAGAGTCACATCAGGATTGCAGACCAGGAGCTCTGCCGTAAATGTGTTAAGAAGCCCTGCCTGATCGTCTGTCCAGCCAAAGTATATAGGTGGGAGAACAACGCCATAACAGTGAACTACGCCGCATGCCTCGAGCTAAGGGCGTGCTACGTGGCCTGTCACGAGTATGGTAACGGCGCCATCGAGTGGGATTATCCAAACGGCGCAAAAGGCATTGTATTCAGATACGGCTAGCATAGCTTAAGATGAAAACAAAAACTATCACTTTTTGCCGATAGAAGTGGCGTTCAGCATCCGATTATTGCAGCCTTGGAAGGCCCTCCTGAAAGCCTTTTTAAGTGTTGTTAGCGGTTCATCTCAAAATTGAAAAAGGATTTGAGTGATTCTTGTGTCACTCACACTTCGTGTAAGCGCAAGTCTTACACGTGTAGCAGCCGTTTTCGTAGACCAGTGTCTCCTCCCCACACGAAGGGCACACGCTAACACCTACTACATCATCGCTGAATGCTTTAGTCCTGCTTGCGGCGGCATCACCCTTTTCAGCTGGAGAAGCCTGAGGCTGCTCGCCTGTGGTTCTGCGAACAGGTACTTCCTGCCCGCTTATGAGTTCGAGCGCCTTCGCTATGGCGTCGGGCACACTGAGTAGTTGGACGCCTTGATCCCAAGTCGATGTCTTACCGTGGATACCCTTAAGACTCTTTATCACATCCCTGACGTCTCCTCCGTGTTGGAGGTACCTGCTGATAAGCCTCCCTATGGCTTCACTGTAGCTCTTCTCATCGCTGCCAGACTTGCCGAGGTTCACGAACACCTCCTTTATACCCTCCTCATCACCGTTAACAGTGATATAGATCGAGCCCTGAGGCAGCCTGAACTTTATTGTCTGCCCGCTGAGTACACGGGGTCTAACCCAGTTCTTTCTAGGTGAACCAACACCAGCATCACCACTTTGAGATTGCTCGGTCTTCTCAGAGCTCTTGGCTTCCTCGGTTATAAGAACCCCCTCCCTTGAACCTTCCCTGTACACTGTTATGCCCTTGCAACCCGACTTCCAAGCGAGCATATATATCTTCTCAACCTCCTCAACCGTTATATCTGAGGGGAGGTTGACCGTGGAGGAGATTGCGCTGTCGATGTGCTTCTGTATTGTGCCCTGCATTTTAACCCTGAATTCAGGGTTAATCCTGTGCGCCTCGACGAAGTAATCGGGTAGCGCGGATTCATCTTTAAGCCCAAACCTCTTGATGTATTCACCCACAAGTGGGTGATACACCTTGAAGTACTCCTTTGAAAGGGATTCACTCCTCCTCGTATAGCTGAACGCAAAGATGGGCTCAATCCCACTAGATGTGCCAACCAGAACAGAGCCGGAGCCCACAGGCGGCACAGTCAGCACAGCCACATTCCTCAGGCCGAACCTAGCAATCTTCTCCCTGAGCTCGGATGGTAACGTCCTGATAAAGGGCATGGAGAGGTGTTTCTCGGCGTCGAATAATGGGAAGGCGCCCTTCTCCTTGGCGAGCTCTATGCTCGCATCGTAGGCCACACACTTGAACCTGTTGAAGAACTCGTCTACAAAGTCGAGCGCTTCCTCTGAGTCGTACTTTATCCTGAGCTTGGCGAGCATGTCCGCAAGACCCGTCACACCAAGACCTATCCTCCTACTCGTACGTGAAGCCTCCTCCTGCTCCTTAAGGGGGTGCCTCCCCATGTTGTAGTCGAGCACGTCATCCAGAAAGCGCACAGAGTACCTCACGGCGCGCTCAAGCCCCTCCCAGTCCACCCTCGCACCCTCAGTGAACTCGTCCACCACGAAGGCTGAGAGATTGATGCTTCCGAGGTCGCACGCACCGTACGCCTGGAGAGGCTGCTCCGAACACGGGTTAGTGGTCACAACCTCCATCCCATTATACTCACTCGGCGAACCCCTCTTCACGGTGTCCCAGAAGATGAGGCCGGGCTCAGCCCAATCCCTCGCCGACTGCACGAGCTCCCGCCAGAGCTCCCGCGCCCTGATCTTACGCTCCAAGCGACCAACCACCTCGTTCTCATACCAGAGAGTGAACTCCTTGTCCTCCTCAACCGCACGCATGAACTCGTCTGTCACGCGAACAGAGATGTTAGCGTACCTCACCGACCTCAAATCCCTCTTTACCCTGATGAAGTCGAACACATCGGGGTGGTCCACTCTGATGGTGATCATGAGCGCCCCCCTCCTACCCGACTGCCCGATTGTGCCGGTGGTCTCACTCATCACATTCATGAAGGACACGGAGCCAGTGGACTGTAGGGCGGCGTTGTGGACGGGTGCGCCCTTAGGCCTCAGAATAGATATATCGGTGCCCACCCCACCCCCATAACTATAGGTGCGCGCAGCCTCCTTGCACCACTCGAATATCCCCTCAATCGAGTCCTCCTTGATGGGGATAACATAGCAGTTTATGAGCGTGGCCTTCCTCCCCCTCTGGCCAGCACCAAACATTATCCTTCCCCCCGGCACAAACCTGAACTCGGATAGCAGCCAGTAGAAGTTCCCCTCCCACTCAGCCCTCTTATCCTCCTTCTCCACGGAGGCTATCTCCCTCGCCACACGCCGCCACATCTCAACGGGGGTCTTCTCAAGCACCCTGCCCAATTCATCCCTTAACGCATACTTCTCGTAAAAGACGCGTGCGCGAAGCTCATCGCCGCCGAAAAAGTCAAGCGTCTCCTTCGGAATCTCGAGCTTGGTCTCCTTTTGTTCTTCGAGCTGAGCCATACTAAACACCTTTAACAGTGCATCCAACAACAATTAAAAAAACACTTTTAAGTCTATACGAAAAGGCGTGGAAACCCCCACCCAGCCGTAAGGTCCCACCCGCCATGTAGCTGGTTTGCCTCCGGCCCAACAAATTAGGAGTGTGCCCAAACAAACACTATTGCACCATCAACATAATGGGGCCACTTGTTTATAACTTTTCAATTGAAGTGTAGGTCACACTTCACTAGGTTTTCCCTTGGAGAGTATACGACATTCAATAATAGTATATTCCACTAAAAACACACCTAGTGAGCTACCCCGCCCTAAACAGTGAACCCAAAATCCGTGTGAGGGTTACAGCCAGCAAGCGCTAATTTTGGGTCTACGTAAAGGGCGAGGTTTTGGAAACACTATAAAGAAAACATGCGAGGCTTACACGAGCATGATGAACCCACACTCAACCTGAGCGTAAGATCAGATGTGACTCCACGCAATGTCTTAAATATAAGTATTCGAAGAGTAGTTGGGTTGACCGTCACAGTATTCGTGGGGGGCTTTTTCGGTGATGAGGGTAAAGGCAAGATAATCGCCTACTACTCACTCGTGGAGAAGCCTAGGATAGCCGCAAGAGGAGGGGTTGGGCCTAACGCTGGGCACACCGTCGTGTTCAACGGCCAAGCCCACAGGCTAAGGCTTGTGCCCTCAGCCTTTGTGAACAAAGACACCAGACTCGTGATTGGGCCTGGAGTGCTCGTGGATGAAGCCGTTCTGACCAAGGAGGTCGGGGAGCTAGGCGTGGATGGGAGGATACATGTAGATAACAACTGCGGCCTAATCGAGCAAAGACACATCGAGAAGGATAGGGGTAGCTCCCACCTCAAACAGGAGATAGGCACAACTGGAAGCGGAAGTGGTCCAGCAATGGAGGAGAGGGTTTCTAGGACTCTCAGGCTGTGCTCATCCTCCGAAAACCTCAAACCCTACCTAGCGGACACCGTGGCCATGATTCACGAGGAACTCCAACGCGGCGGCTTAGTGGTGGCGGAGGGCACCCAGGGAACATTCCTCTCACTCTACCATGGCACCTACCCATACGTGACAAGCAAGGATGTTACCGCATCATCCATATGCGCGGACATAGGAGTTGGCCCCAAGCACGTCGGCGAGGTGATAGTGGTCTTCAAAAGCTATGTTACGAGGGTGGGGAACGGTCCGCTACGAGGTGAGCTGGACCCAGCCGAACTAGAGCGGAGAGGTTGGGTTGAGAGGGGAACAGTCACAGGCAGGCTTCGGCGGGCCGCGCCCTTTGACTTCGAACTCGCAAAGAGGGCTGTTAAACTGAACGGTGCAACCGCGTGTGCGATAACCAAGATCGACGCGGTCTACCCCGACGCTAAGGGTGTGAGGGAGTACTCCAAGCTACCCGCAGATGCGAAGAAGTTCATCGGAGAGGTCGAGGCGGAGGTGGGTGTACCAGTCAAGTATGTGGGAACAGGTGAGGAAGTTTTTGACACCGTCACCCTTGAGCGCTGACCCGCTCAGTGCGCTCGCGTAGCTTTTGCGCTAGCCTCTGGGAGACAACCGAGCCTGGAGCACGACCCCGCACAAGCTTCATAACATCCCCCATAAGTGGCTTAAAAGCCTCCGCGCCCCTTGCGCTGATGAGCTGTTTGTTTGAATCGATCACAGACTCAATTATGGCGTCGAGCTCATCAAGACTAATTGTGGCGCTTGAAACCTCCTCCAAGGCTTCACCCACGCTTCTCGATGAAGTCGCTACGAGTCTTAGCGCCTGCTTGACCTGATCCCTCAGCAGCCCCCTACGCACAGCGCCACGCAACAGCTCGAGTACAACCTGATCCGAGAGCTCATCCACACCAACCCCTTCACGGCTTAGCTCGCGAACATCTTGGGTGAGAACGGCGCATAGAAGCTGCGCCGCCTCTGGGGCTTCGGCTAGCATCGTCTCCAATACGTTAAGCCACTCTGACTCAACAGCTTGCTTAGCGAGCTCACGACTCACCTTGAGTGATACCAGCCTAGATTCGAGCTCTTCGAGAGGAGGTGGGATGGCTGATTTAAGCCTCCTCAAGGTCTCACTCGTCACCCGCACGTAGGGCACATCCGTCTCCGGGTACATCCTAGCGGAGCCAGGCATTGGCCTTAGAAACCTCGTGGTGCCGTCTGGCTGAGCGGCTCGAGTTTCCTCAACCACGCCTTCGATAGCCTGAGTACACCTTTTGGCCACAACGCCAAGCGCCCTCTCAGCCCTAGTTCTCTCGGCTACGACGAGTATGAATCCATCGGCATCTCTGCAACACAGCTTCCTCCTAACAGCGTCAACCTCCTCTTGGGTGACACCGTAGGCTGGTAGCTCATCGCTGTGGAACAGACCCCCCACACCGGCTATCTGCCTTGCGTAGTCGGCTAGCTCGGAGCCAAACCTTCTCCCAGGCGCCACCTCGAACTTAAAGTAGCCCGAGAAGCCTTCAACCCGCACACCGAACACACCTCCACCACTCTTTAAGCCCTGCTTAATGGTGTTAGAGTGGGTGTCTTCAAAAACGGAGGTGAGGTCCACGGGGTCTGAGACAATAACAGAGGAGACCCTCCGTCTTAACTCTTCTCTTAGCTTTAGTAGGCCCTCTTGGCGCTTAACCTCGAAGCTCACAACCTTGGGTATCAGGCTTAGCTCCTGCACTCCTTTTACTTCGATCCTCGCTCCTCCTTCAACGGAGACGTTGATGTCCTGCCGAATCGTTCCGAGCCCCCGCTTAACCCTCCGCAGCCTTCTCAGAATCCTTCCAATCTCGTACGCGGCGGCCCCCGCCTCCTCGGGTGTGGTTATATCCGGCTTAGTGGATATCTCAATAAGCGGCACACCCAGCCTATCCAACCTATAGGTTACGACGCCAGTTGAGGTATCCGTGGACACAAGCCTTGCCGCGTCCTCCTCAAGGCAAACGGTGGATATACCAATAGTTTTATCTCCAAGCTTTATCCCCCCACCGAGGGCGATGAGCGCTGTGCGCTGGAAGCCGCTGGTGTTTGAGCCATCGATAACAGTCTTCCTCATCACCACGACCTCGTCAACGGGCCTCGCCCCGAGTAGCATGGCGCACATAAGCCCGATCTCCAGCGCCTCCATATTCAACTCGTGCGGCGGTTCTTCATCCATCTCCACAAGACACGTGTGATCCCTGAACCCCTGATACACGTACACCCTTCGACGCACCTCTTCAAACTGTGCCGCTGGGTCGACCACCCCAAGCTCACTCTTAGTGGCCCTTAACACGCGTCTGAACTCATAATCGGGCTTCGCGGGAGCCGGGGTAGTGGGGCAGGCGCAGAAGAGCTTTTCACGTGTATCGAGCTGCTGGTGTATTTCGAGGCCGACCTTCAAGCCCACTCACCCGAGTACACACTACGCGCGGAGACCTCACCCACAAGGTTTGAGCGCATAACCCTATCCACCTCCTCGACGGGATAATTGGCGAGAGCCCAAGATAGCTTCACATACGCGGTCTCGGGCAGCATGTCCCCGAGGGGCACAACCCCCGCTGAGAGCAGTCTGCGACCAGTGGTGTAAACATTCATGTTCACACGCCCATACAGACACTGCGAAGTCATATAAACCAGGAAACCCTTCCTCCGAAGCCGCGCTATACCCTCAACAAGCTCGGAGGACACATGACCAAGACCGGTACCGGCTAGGACCACCCCCAAATAACCCTTCTCAGCAAACCAGTTAAGAATATCCAAGTTAAACCCAGGATAATACCATATTAGGGCCGCCTTATCACTGAAACCCGGCCTAAAATCAATCTTGCCCCCTCCATCAAGATCTCTTCGGGGTTCACTCAAGAAGACGAGCCTATCACGGTCCACTAACGCCACAGGTTGGGCGTTAACGGCTTTGAAGGCATCCCTCCTACTTGTGTGCATCTTCCGCACCTTGACACCGGGAATCACGGCGCAGGTGGGGTCAGAAGTGGAGGCATGCATGCACACGTACACGCCTGAGCAGGAGGACTCTTTGGCGAATTTCACCGCGGAGAGCAGGTTCGTGTACGCATCGCTACTGGGCCTATCACTACTCCTCTGGGAGCCAACCAGCACGATGGGTCGTCCCACACCCCTCAGTGCAAAGCTTAGGGCGGCCGCGGTGTAGCCCATTGTGTCGGTGCCATGGGCCACCACCACACCCACAGCCCCCGCTTTAACCTCCGAGTACACGGCGCGAGCAATCCTCTCCCAGTAGGCGGGCTGCATATCTTCACTCAGAATACTCATAAGCACCTGCGTTTTGAGCCGGCTTATACCTTCAAGCTCCGGGACAAGACTCATCAAGTCGGATGCCCGAAGAGCAGGCCTCACCGCGCCAGTCTCATACTCCACCCTACTCGCAATAGTACCACCAGTGCTTATCAGAGCCACGTACTCCCCCTCACCAAAGGACAACGCTTCCTCAGCGGGATTTTGCTGAGGCGTAGCCCTAACGGAGCCCACGAGCCTCACAGAGGCATCCACAACACTCAAGCCTATGTTATACCCATTTGGAAGCTTAATTGTCACAACACTGTCATCATCAGACCCAACACGCGGCATGAGCCTACCCACAAAGCTCTCATCCCCAAAAGAAACCTCAACAGTATCCCCAACATTCACCCCCGCCTCAACAAGTTTTCTATACGCGAGTCCATGATAGCCTTCGAGCCTACTCTCTTCCAACACACACAACCATCTCCAAAGTGTGGTTTAACTCTTACGCACAAATCCCACACATCGCACACGTAGCGAGCCGAGGCGTTTGACACTCAAGTCGGGCAAGTGGACACTACCTGGAGCCAAAGACAACTAAAAGCACCCAAACATGGGGCAATACTACACACGCACCGTATAGTCAACAAAACCCAGCTGAGCATTATACTACACCAAATGGAGAGTTAACAACACTTTAGAAGAGTGGACCCTGCTCTAGACAACCCGCACATACTGCCCCGGCTCACACCTTGGTCTTGAGTTTTGACGCGTGTCACGCTCGCTAGCCCATATGAGTAGGGGTAGGATCGCCCGTCGCAGAGCCTCTCCATCCTTTGTGAGAGAGTATTCAACACGTGGAGGTATCTCGGCGTATTGTTGCCTGCTAACGAGGCCCTGAGCTTCGAGTCCACGTAGAACAGCCGTCAGTGTGGAGGGAGATATTCCCTTTAGCTCGCGATAAAGGTCCTTGAAGCGGGCCACCCCTCGTCTCCCAATTGAGTTTATTGTGAAAAGCACCCACTTTCTACTCAAAACCTCCATCACACCGTCAAGCGCGCAGAGACAAAGCTCTCCATTACTACTAGAGTCCATAGTAACTCCGACCATCGAAACTCGACAATATAAATACTACGAAAGTGGTAGTATTAATCATGGGGTACGAGTTTGAGCTGCGCATTGAACGCTATCTGTCTAGTGCGCCGGGCACGGTGAAAAGCCTCCTAGAGGCCAAAGCCGAGGTTTTCCCTGTAAAACTTAAGCAAGCCGGAGGCGGGGGATCTAAGATTACACGCGACAACCAAATCGTGTACACCAAGGAAAAACCTCTATCTACACTTAAAATAAACCCAGCGTTAGAGAAACCCATCGACACCTCCCCAGTAGTAGGCGGTGCTGTTAGGGGGGCTGTGCTTGAAGTGCCAACATGAACACGCACAAGTCCATTTGATTATTAGAGGCCTGGTTGACCCATGAGTGGATCAAAAAGGGTCCTTTTCGTGTGTGTTGAGAACGCGGGCAGAAGCCAGATGGCTGAGGCCTTCGCTAAGAAACTGGGTGCACAGGCTATGAGCGCGGGCACGATGCCAGCAAGCCGTGTGAATCCAGTGGTGGCTCAGGCTATGTTGGAGGTAGGAATAGACATAAGCTCCAACACCCCCAAGCGTATGACCAACGAAATGGTTGAGTGGGCTGACGTTGTGGTGACGATGGGTTGCTCGGTGGAGGAGGTATGCCCTGCCCCCCTCTTAGCAAAAATGAGCAAAAAGCTAGTTGAATGGGATATCGACGACCCGAAAGGGAAGCCTCTAGAAGAGGTGAGGAGGATAAGGGATCAAGTGGAAGAGAAGGTAAAGGAGCTCCTCAACACGCAATGAAACCACTATTTCTACCCGCACTAGCAATCTTTCTAGCCACACTCTTTCTCGTCACAGTGAGACCCAAGAACCTCCCGATAGGTTACTCAGCGACAGCTGGAGCCATCCTCTGCCTCCTCCTGGGCATCACCAAACCATCAGACATCCTGTTAGTGTGGAGCATAGTTTGGAACGCCACCTTCACATTCGTAGCCATAGTAATGGTATCCCTCGTATTCGATGAGGCAGGATTCTTCGAGTACCTTGCAATGAAGATCGCGAAGATCGCAGGAGGGAACAGACTAAGATTATTCATACTCATAATCCTCATGGGTGCGGGTGTTTCAGCGGTGTTCGCGAACGATGGAACAGCACTAATAATCACACCAATAATCTACACGCTTCTAAAGAGGGTTGGCATAACCGGTAGACAGGCACTACCATTTATAGTTTCAGTTGGGTTCATAGCGGACTCAGCTAGCCTACCGCTTGTGGTAAGCAACCTAGTTAACATAGTTGCCTCAAGCTACTTCGGAATAAGTTTTCTGGGATACGCCCAAGTCATGATCCCGCCCGACCTCGCAGCGATCACCTCCAGCCTAATACTGCTTTGGTCGTACTATAGAAGGAGTGTAACGGGGAGGTTTAGCACCCACACGCTCGTGGATCCAGCTAACGTCATAAGGGACCCCCTCATATTCAAGGCGGCCACACCATCAATAATTATGCTCATCTTAGCTTACTCCCTAGGGGGATTCTACGGAGTGCCCGTTGCCTACGCAGCTGTTCCCACAGCAGTAATAGTATTAGGGCTCACGAAGCTCAATAAGAAGATAAATGCGCTGAGGATTATTAGAACCGCGCCTTGGCAAATAGTTGTGTTTTCGCTAGGAATGTATTTAATTGTATTCGGACTCGGCAGGGAGGGGCTCACACAGCTCCTCTCCACTGTTCTTGGATGGGTCTCGAGCCTTGGGCAACCACTATCCACGCTACTCTCTGGTTTCTTCTTCGCCTTACTGGCGGCCTCAATGAATAACATGCCTTCAGTTATGTTGGGCAACCTTGCAATAAGCAGGCTGGGCGACCCCACGTGGCTAGTATACGCCAACGTTGTGGGCAACGACATCGGCCCTAAGTTCACACCCATAGGCTCACTTGCAACACTCCTCTGGCTCTATATGCTTGATAGGAAAGGCGATATCAGGGTGACGGTGTACGAATACATGAAGGTAGGGGTACTAATAGCGCTACCCGTGCTCTTCTTCACTCTAATCACACTGTGGGTAACCGGTTGAGGAGGGAAGTGTCTACCAACCCTCACTAAAAGTACACGTAAAAATACACCGTCTAATATCCTTATGAATTACGGAGCTTGATTGACGATGGGTAGGCAGCACACCATTACACACCCCCCGGTGGAGATTGGGGACTTTGTCCCGGTGGATTAATGCGTCTTGTTGGAGTGAACCACCCCGCCCCCACGGGGCGTACAAGGTCTTCCCCTAAAGATAATGAGGCAACCATGAGGCCTAGGTTGCCTGAGTGCTGGGCTCAACAACTATGCTGGATGGGTCTAGGCCGAGCCATTTAACACGATAGCCAAGAGCCTCTAAGACAGCTTGTGTGTTCAAGCCGTGAGCCGAGCACAATCTGTCGGCATCACTGTACGTGATTTTACCAGCAGCCTTAAGCTCTGAGGCCACCTGTTCAAACAATGACTTTTTCACAAGCGTTGAGCCAAGCTGAATATATCCTTCCCCCCTGAGTTGTTTTAGCGCGTCCTGATAGTTTGAGCCAAGCCTCCTTTTGAGTATGCCCACATCGACCACTTCTCCTAGGTTATCCATAACTGGGGGGGCCTCCTCCCGTGGGGGATGCCTAGTGTTTAACACGTCTAAGATTGGTTTTAGTGGGACGTCGCCTTCGAAGAACACCACCCCCGGCACACTCGCTATCTTCGTGGCGGAGTGCGTCCTGTTGGCCACAACAATCAAGTCTACCCCGCGTAGGGATGCGAGCTTCCTAGCCTTGCGCTCCAAATACTCCTTTGTCCAGAAGCCAACTATCTCCACGTATACCTTGATGCCCTCCCTCGTGAGGGTGAAGTCTGGGATAAAGACCTCGTCGCCCGCAACAAGAGGCTCTGACTCCCTTAGGATCTCCCAACCACTATTCAGAGACCTGAAGGCGTAGTAGAATCTTCTCTCAACCTCGCTGTCAAAACTCGGCGGACCCCCTCCACCCCCCACGTAGCCAAAGCCCAGTCGTGAAGAAGTGTTCGAGTCCAACTCGAATATATGGGTGTACTTTGCGCTCCTAGTGGGCACATCCGCCACAAGCCTCCAGTCACGCAGGTTGAGAAGCCCGTCAAAGAATGCGATTAGCCTATCAGTGTATATGTTGGAGTTATGGGTATAGTAGGCGCCTTCAACCATTATACCAAAGCCTTCGGTGCCCCTAACCGCCTGGTACATTAGCCCACACCTTTTGGCGAGCAGGAAAACCTTCTTCCACTCGGGAGCAGAGTAGACTCTAAGCCTTGAAGCACGGGATATAAGGGTTCTTGTCAGCTCCAAGTTGTATTCTGCTATGAGTGTGTTGGGGTCTGGTCTCGTGAAGAACTCCAAGATGAGCTCCGAGTCCCTGTCAGCCCACAGCGCTTCCTCGAGCTGCTGTGGGCTCACGCCTAGCTTTTCCGCGGCCTTCGAGATCACCTCGCTCCTCTCCTCCACGCTCAGCGGTGGGGGTGACGCGTATTCGAACACCACTCTCCGAGCCGTCTTAGGTTCGACGGCTAGGTTGGGTTTAACCCGAAAACCGCACCGCCTTAGAAGCAGGGATGCGAGGCCGCGCACTAGCTTAAAATCAGCCGAGGAGCTCTCGAACTCGTCCAGCTTGCTTTCAAGCCAAGCCTTCTTTGCGCCAACGTGTGTGTTGAAGATCTCTATTAGTGTGCTACACAACTCACCGTGCCGCTCAGCATCCAAGTAGAGGGGGTGCACCCTGCCCTCCCGTCGCCTAACCCTGAGTAGCTCCGTTTGAAGCAATCCTCACACCCTCTTCCTCCTATAGGAGGTACTCACCTCTATCGTACCCCCACTCACAACCTCTATGAGCTGAGCCACCTTACCATCCCTCTTCCGCAGTATTCGGCCAAGCCTCTGCACGTACTCCCTCTTACTGCCCGTACCACTCAGTATTATACCCACCGAAGCATCGGGTACATCCACACCCTCATCCAACACCTTGGATGTAACAACACAGCTATACACCCCCTCCCTGAACCTCCTCAAAACCTCCTCCCTCTCATCCTTAGGGGTCTCATGTGTTATTGAGGGTATCAGGAACTCCCTACTTATACGCTCAACCAAGTCGTTGTGCTGTGTGAACACGATAATACGCTCCCCCCTGAACCTCTCAAGCAAGCCACGCAAAACCTCAATCTTACCCGAAGAGTTAAAGGCTATCTTCTGCGCCTCGTTACGCGCTAGCAAAGCCTCCCTGAGCTCCCTGTTCGAACCGCTCAGGAAAATCAGCCGCTGAAAGTCCGCTGGACCCCTCATCCTAATCCTGTGCTTTCTTAGGATGGATCTATATTTATTCATCAGCTCCTCATACCTAGCCCTCTCCCGAGGGCTCAGCGATACCCTAACAACCTCAGTGGTATACTCCGAAAGATATTTCCCCGAGAGCTCGGAGTGGGTGGAGGAGTACACCACACCCCCCACCAAGAATGGGAGAAGGGTGTGGAGCCCATCCTCACGCTCATAGGTTGCGGTGAGCCCCAACCTGTACTCAGCCGCACTGAAGCGTGCAATCCTACTGTACGCCTGAGCTGGCAGGTGGTGCACCTCATCGAACACAAGCAGTCTGAACCTGTTACCCAACTCACCAGCGCGTATGGCCGCAGAATCATAGGTTGACACGGTCACACCCTTAACACTATTCATCCCACCCCCCAAGTAGCCCACCTCAGCCCCCTGCGCCTCAAGCTGCCCACCCCACTGGTTAAGCAGATCAATCGTTGGCACCACTATAAGCGCTGGGACACCTGCCTCGGAGACGGCGTGAATGGCCACAGCGGTCTTACCAGCACCAGTGGGTAAAACTATGATGCCCCTTCGCCTGGCTCCAATCCAAGCCTCATAAGCCTGCCTCTGATAATCCCTTAAAGTATACTTACATTCAAATGGCTTAAACCCCAATAGATCAAGCACCCTATCACTAAAAACAACCCCCCGAGACTCCAAATACCCCCTAATATCTACGTAGTGGATGGCGTCACACACATACGCCTTTAAGACAGCATCCCACTTAGTATAAGGCGGGCTAAAATCGACCCCACGAATGAGTATACGCCCACCGTCATAAACGAGACTCGCATCCATACACCCAGCACTCAACTATTGATATGCAACAAATAAATAAACTGTTGCGAAAACACACCAGCACAACGAAGCGTGCACCTCAATGCGCCGACCCCAAAACCGTGAAATCCACGCGTAGCAAGACACTTATGCCTCTCTGGAGACCACCCATCAACTAACCGAGCCAGACATTGTTCACGGATTCCACATTTTTGACCAAATACATGGATAAATTTCTTTTATAACCCTATTAATTTCTATCTCATTTGATTTGAACCCTGAAAAGGCTGATATATAAGGAGGGTATTCTCATTGTGTGATATTATGGTTAATGTTCCCGAAGAGGAGGCAAGAGTATACGCGGAGAGGACCAAACTCTCTAGGAGGCTATTTGAAGGCAATAGCAAGCTGACACCCTTCGGTGTGCACAGCAACTATAGGTTCGTGGACCCCTACCCACTCTATGTTTCCCGTGCGCGTGGCGACAGGCTGTGGGATGTTGATGGGAACGAGTACCTCGACTTCAACATGGGCTTCGGCGTGCTCGTGAGCGGCCACGCTCACCCCACACTCGTATCCGCCATGAGGGATGCGATTGGTGAGGGCACGATATACGGCTTCGAATGCGAGGACACATACACGCTTGGAGGGATATTGACAAAGCGCTTCGGACTCGACATGGTGAGGTTCTCAACCACGGGGCTTGAGGCCACACACCACGCTGTCAGGATAGCTCGCGCACACACTTCGAGGAAAAAGGTTTTAAAGTTTGAGGGATGCTACCACGGCTCACACGACACGCTTCTCGTGAGCATCAAGCCAACAGCCGACAAGGCGGGCGACCCCCGCAGGCCTAACAGGGTTCCCGCGTCACAGGGTGTGCCCCAAGAGGTTGTGGACAACACCCTCGTCGCACCATTCAACGACCTCGAGGCAACTGAGAGGATAGTTGAGGAAAACAGTGGAGACCTAGCCGCGGTGATCCTTGAGCCCATCCCAATGAACATGGGCTTCGTGCCACCTAAGAAAGGCTTCCTCGAAGGTCTGAGAAAACTGTGTGACAAAGAGGGGTGCGTGCTCATATTTGATGAAGTAAAAACCTCTGGTAAATTCTACTCTGGGGCGGCTGGCTACTTCGGTGTTAAACCAGACCTAATGGTGCTCGGAAAAGCCATAGCTGGGGGCTACCCACTCTCAGTAGTTGGGGGTAAAAGGGAGGTTATGGAGACAATAGTGCCCGGTAAAGTGTCACACGCGGGTACCTTTAACTCCAACCCCCTCTCCGTTAGGGCTGGCGTCGTGACCATGAGTCAAATACTCACGGAGCAGGCGTACTCCGAAGCGTATAGGCTAGGAGACGAGCTCGCAGCCGGCTACAGGGATTCACTCGCTGACCGTAGAATAAACGCCTACGTGGAGTGGATTGGTCTAAGCGGCGCGGTGTTCTTCGGCGGTAAAAGGGTTGAGAATTGGAGGGACTTCCTTAAATGCGACGTGGGCGCCTGGTGGACATACTATATAGCGATGTTGAACAGGGGCGTGATACCTGGGGGCACAGGGCCTGATGAGCAGTGGACGATCTCTGTTCAGCACACGGAGGACTCCGTGAAAAAACACCTTGAGGTGCTTGACCAAGTATTAGTAAAGCTCAGAGAATCCAAACTCACAATGGACCTAGTTGAAGCCATATGAATCATGGGATAACCACACAAGTATAATGGGCTGAGTGGTATGAGGGTGGCTGTGATCGGCGCCGCTGGCCTTGTGGCCAAGGCCACAATAGCTGACCTGCGCAGGGCTAACGTGGATGTCCTGGGTGTGGACATCAGGAAACCAAGCTTCGATGTTGAGTACGCGAAGGGAGACCTGAGGAGGCCCAGTGAGGTGGCCTCAATCATTAAGGGGTGCGACTACGCTATAAACGCCGCGCAATACTATTTCAACCTGCAAGCCATGCGCGCCTGCCTTAAAGCGGGTGTGAACTACGTTGACCTAGGCGGCCTGTTCTGGATGACGAGAAAACAGTTGAGGCTCAACGGCGAATTCGAGCGGGAGCGCTTGGCTGCACTCATCGGCATGGGGGCTGAGCCGGGTATAACCAACGTAGCCGCAGCCCACCTCCACCATGTTAGCGGTGTCCCCGAACGCATAGCCGTGAGGAACGCGTGGAGGAACCTCTCCGACGAGTTCAGGGTGAACTGGAGCATCGACACCCAGATGGATGAGCTCTCAATGAAGGCACCAGTATTCAGAGGGGGAAAATACGTTTATTACCAGCCGTGCTCACTCTATGAGGACACAAAGTTCAGGCAGCCGGTAGGGGAGTTCAGAACATACCTCACAATACACAGCGAGCTAGCAACCTTCCCCTCATCCTTCCCAGGCGTGGGCCAAGTGGATTGGATGGAGGGTGGAACAGGCTTCGAGGAGGCTCGACTCATCGCCAAGCTGGGCTTCGCACTCAGAGAGGAGGTTCACGGCGTATCACCGCGAAGATACCTCTACGAGTTACTCAACAAGAGAGGCCTAGTGGGCTACGGAGACGCTGAGCCAAAAGAGTGGGAGTCAGCAAAGGTGGTGTTCAGCTGGGACCACAAGACCTCGGAGGTCGAGGTTGTCATACCCCCCAGACCCGAACTCGGAGTTGACGCAACAGAGTACGGCGCAGGTGTGCCTTCAAGCATAGCCGTACAGATGGGGTTCAAAGGGCAGGGTGTGATACCCCCAGAGAGAGCACTCAACCCCGATAGATTCTTCGAGGAATTAAAGAAGAGAGGCTTCCAAATATACTACGAGGAGTCACGCAGTCTATAATCAACAAAGCGGTTCACACGTGAGCTACCCCCGCCTGAAGGCGGAAGCTTCCTGCCCCATCACCCCGCCTTGCCTCCCCCTCTCCACCAACCCCAAGGATGGGAGAGGAGGTATTGGGCGAAGCTCCACAGGCACAGCGGGTGGCACCAACCCTGACCTCTTCAAGAGAACTAAACAAGCGTTCAAGTGACGATCCAAGGTGAAACCACAGTGGGGACAGCGGAACACTCGGTCCTCAAACGTCAGGTTCCAGTTGATTTCCCCACACTGGAAACACTCACGGGATGTGTTGTACGCTGGGACAGGTAAAACCAGTTTTCCTCTTTTCACAAACTCCCACTCAAGTATCCTCCTCAGCTCCGAGAACGAGGAGTCGTACAGCCGAAGCCTCCTCTTCCATGTCTCACCTTTCTGGATCAAGCCCTGGACATCCAAATCCTCTGGCACCAGCACATCGTACTCCCCTGCGAGGAGAGCCCCGAGCTTGAAGAACAGGTCACACCTGAAATCCCCCCCACACTCGTGCTGTTTAGCAAGCCTCCGCCTCGCTTTAAGCCAGTTACCCGAGAGAAACTTTTTCTTGATAGTGTCCTCTGAAGCACCCTGATTCTTTCAAGAGAGCGCTCAAGCGGTTTCGGGTTCTCGAGAAATCGACCGTCTGAGAGAGTGGCGAGCCTCGCGAGCCCCAAATCAACACCCACAGCCTTCACGGGCTCCCCCTCCCCCGATGAAAGCTCCTCTTCTACTTCGGCCTCCTCCACCAAGAAGATCACATGGATTTGACCAGAGGGGTAAAGCTTCACGCATACTTGAGACACCTGGTTTTCTGGGAACACCCTGTGGAGGATTAAAGTGAAGAAGCCTATTTTGCTAAGGTAGAGCTGAGCCCTCCTCTTTTTGTTCCTCCCAAGACCAACCTCCCTCGCGTTAGAAAGCCTCCAACCACTCTGAGGATACACCAACGACAGAAACCTGTGAGACTTCTTCACCCTGGGCCTGTTCGCGAGCCCATCAAGGAACCTCTGACGCGCCTAGTAAAACCTATCAGCGACCTGTTGGGTAACATGGGAGTGTAGAGCTTGAAACTCTTTGTTCCGCTTCCTCAGGTCCAAGGCGAGCTCTCTGAGTTCGGTTTTGTTCATAGTGCGCTTGTTCTCCTCATACTCTTTTTGCTCGGCGTGTAAGAGCGTGTTGTAGAGTTTACACGCAGCCTCAAGCTGGGTTTCCAACACCCTCGCCGTGGTCTTTGAAGAGTAAGCTCTGAACCGGTAAGCCCTCACACACATTGTCAAATATTCTCTGCATGCGTATTTATACCTTTGGAATACCCACCCTAAAAGAGCGAGGCTTTGGAAACTGTATAAATCCACTGCTACCAGCGCAATGATACCCACTTCACTAGATATTATACACTAGGGTTTTGCTTGGTTTCCATCTCAGGAAACTTTAATACCAGTTTTCAAGGAGACTAGTGAGAACCATATAGTGGGTAGTGGGTCATATGAGGCTGCTTGTAGGGGTTTCCTCCGTTGGTCTGGGTCACGTGAAGAGGAGTTTGAGTATTGTGAGGGAAATAGTGAAGCTCAGACCTGACACATCGGTTGGCTGGCTGTGCGCGCAGCCAGCGCTGAGCTACCTTGAATCCGTGGGTGAGAATATTTTACCTGAGTCGTATGAGATGGTGAGTCTGAGTTCAGCGTTCGAGGAAAAAAGTGTTGGTGGAAGCGTCGACTCACTCGAAGCTGTAAGGGTTGCCTACAACCTAGCCAAGCAAAATTACCAGGTGATAAGGAAAATAGTCGCGGAGTACGACCTACTAGTACAGGATGAGTTCCTCGAGACACTCTTCGCCCACCGCTGGGAACAAAACCCTACACTACCGAGTTGCAGGGCGGTGATAACGGACTTCGTAGACATCGCCCTCAAGGGGTTTAACCCCGTGCGTTGGGTGTTTGGAGCGTACGCAAACAGGATGCTCAGGAAGAGTTTACTCATGAATGATGCCCGAGTGTTCGCTGACAGCATAAATAGTGTGCCACCCAGCCTTAGGGGCTGGGTTCAAACCAACTTCTTGGTCACGGGCCCAATAGTTCTAGTACTAGTAGATGATAGGGAGGTGGGGAAACTGAGAAGGAGGCTGCTTGAGGACTCCGGTAAGCGGAGGATTGTGTGCTTTACGATCGGGGGCACCGCGGTGGGAAAACACATACTCGACTTCGCGTGGCAAAACAGGCGTGAACTATCCGATGCGCTCGACGCGCTCCTACTCTTCCTTACAGGGCCACGTGTGGACTTTAGAGAATATAATGGTGATGAAAAGAGTGTTTTGGCTGTGGGGTTCACAACACAAGCAACAGCATACTTTCAGGCATCAGACTGCGTGGTCACCCAAGGCGGAGCATCCACCCTCAACGAGCTTGAGGCGCTGGGGAAACCCACGGTGTGTATACCCATCAAGGGCCACTGGGAGCAGGAGAGAAACGCTTGGAGATTCAAAACACGGGACAACTATGCGGTTCTAAGCCCCACCCAACTCGACGCCACCACGCTTATCAACTCCATTATACGAGTACTCGAAGTCCAGGCACCTTCAAAACCCAACTTTAAAGGGGGCGCGGCACGCTTAGCCGCTGAAAAAATCGTCGGCCTCCTAGGGTATAGGCGAAAGGTTTAATTCATCACACTGCGGGCTTATTTATGGGTGGGATGGGGTAAATGCAGCTTAAAGCTATACACGTGGTTTACGCCAACTGGTGCCCGCACTGTATGCCCACGACTGTTGAGGCCATGAAGAAGGCATCCCAAACACTGGGTGTTCCGATAAAGCTATACGACATAGACACGGAGGCGGTAAAAGAGGCCGATCGACTCGTCGCAGAGCACGGCGACTGGTCTGAAGACTACCTGATACCCCAAGTGTTCTTAGAGTACCCCGACGGAAAAATAGAGCACGTTCTAACAGGCTACTCGGAGGATGTTAAACTCACAGCTAGGGGAGTAGCCAATCTCCTCAGCAGGCTGGGGGTGCAGCCCTGAGCTGGGCTGGGCTTAATAGAACGAATAGTTATGGTCTGAGTGAGGGGCTACCCTCCTCATGTAGCAATACGTTTACGCCTGGTTTCTGGGTGCACACGCTGGGCAGAGGGTGTTCTTGGAGGACGCGGGCTGTTGGAATAGGGAGTCACACTGTGAACACATGAACACCGCCTGCCTGTTCGGGTCATCACTCTTAGTCCTCCTATAGCTCTGCACCCAGTAGTGTTCCTTTAGCACCGCTTCGTGTTTTTCGCCGCCGAGCCCTAGATCCCAGTTATAGCGTGTGGCGACACGCACATCTTGGGGTTTAATGTCGAGCTGGGCCCCCAGAAGCTCTTTAAGGTAGGATGTGAACCACTCCTCATCCCGTTTTGTAGAGTAACGCACTATTCGAGACACATAGCCAGAGGGGCAAACATAGCAACCAACCATACCATCTCCATCCTCCCTAATAACCCTCAGCCCAGCGGTCTGCTCGCAGTGACCATAACAACGCGGGGAGCCTGAGAGGTGGCTAAAAACCAGTGACTTAAGCTGGTAATCCATAATTCGAAGTCCAGTGAACCCAAATATAGAGGTTATCTGACTAGTGCTTTGTCGCTTAAGTATGATCTCATCCTCTTTTGTTGACCCAGAGTATTCCAAGCCTCCCATCAGACTTATAGCTTCTATCACCCCAGCCCAACCACCCCTGTGAGCCCCTTCACACCACGTCGTACACGAACACTTTAGATGGTACTACGTTGATTATTCCTAAATTAAAGGTGGATGCGGAGTATCCTCACCCACCACCCTCTTAAACGATGGAAACACAATCTCCCTTCACACCACTCCCCCAGTATGTGCGCCTCTCCCGACAACCCCCTGGGTTCGAAAGGAACCCTAACTGTTCGCCCTCTGGCGTGACCCTCTGGGCCTCCGTTTGAGTTCTTCCCAGGCTTTATCACCCGCGGGCTTGGCACCCCCTCACAGCCTTATTGAAGTTGGCTCTTGAATCGTACGCAGTGTCTTCGAAAACCCCGCGCTTATGCCCCCAACTTAGTGCTTAGCATCATCCACAAGTTTAGAGAGCTACTCGCCATCTGCCCCATACTCATCGGTTAGCCTTATGTGGGCGGGAATAGGGGTGTTGGATTGACGGATGATGGTTATTGGGTTTTGAACCCACATATTGTCCGGATTAGAAGGGTGGTAAAGCAGGAAGACCCCTCCGCCCATGAGGGCGGGTTGGTTGACTCCTCCAGTCTTGTATACTCATGTTTTGTCCAACTATGGATGTTTTGATTGGGTGGCTCAACCCACCCGCATAAATACTACGGTGGAGTCCACCAGCTATTTTATTCTTATCTGGCAAATATACGCTCCTGGTGTGAATAGAGTTAATATACCTTATCACGGCAGTGGGTTACGGGTGTCTGGGTTTGCGTGCTTGGCGGTTTGATTCGTTTGGGGGAGCCGATAAACTCTACTTAGCTGAGGTTGAGCGCCCAAAGCCTGCTAGTGGTGAAGTATTGGTGAGGGTGGCTTACGCTGGTGTGAACCCAGTTGATAGGAGTATTATCTCAGGCCGATTCCAGTGGATCCGCTTACCACACACGCCGGGCGCAGAGTTTGTTGGCACCGTGGAGGACGTCGGCGATGGAGTGGGGGGCGTGGAGGCTGGTGAAAGGGTCTTGGTGATGCCCAACCTCTTCTGTGGTGAATGCTACTATTGTAGCCGCGGAGAAGAGAGTAGCTGCCTCACTAACCCCAACATTGAGCGTGAGCCATACCTACTCGCTATACATAGGGATGGGGGTTGGGCTGAATGGGTGGCCGTCCCATCACGCAACCTTATGCGTCTACCCGATAACCTCGACTTCAGGGAGGCTTCAACGCTACCCGTGGACGGCCTCACGGCTTGGCATTTGCTACGCAGAGCCAGACCTCAGCCCGGCGAACTAGTGGTGGTGATGGGCGCCTCGGGTGGGGTTGGTAGCTTCGCCGTGCAATTCGCCAAGATTTACGGTTGCGGGGTCGTGGGCGTCGTGGGCGGGGAGGCTCAGGCTAGAGCCCTACTCGAGCTGGGCGCAGACTATGTTGTTGACCGAAGCGAGGATATAGCACACTTTGTGCGCAGTGTGAACGGGGGTCGTGGGGCAGACATAGTGGTTGACCCACTCGGCTCAGCCACATGGAAGACAAGCTTCCTCTCACTGGCACCAATGGGTAGATATGTGACGTGCGGTGTGCTCACGGGTACAACCGCTGAGCTCGACATCCTCAGACTCTACTCCATGCAGGCTGAGGTTATCGGTTCAACCGTGGGCTCACGCTGGGAGATGCAACGGGTGCTTGAGCTAGCATCCAAAAACAGGGTCAAGCCACTCATAGACTCAACCTATAAATTCGAAGAGTTAAAGTCCGCGTTCACAAGGCTCAACGAGCACGGTAGAAGTGGAAAAGTTGTGCTTGAAGTCAAAGGCTAAACGGAGCCCCCATTAGTGTTGAATTGAACCCATACACATATGCGAGACTGTTTCCTCCATCGTGGCAACACCGCTGCGAAGCCATGCTATTATGATAATAGTCTCGGGTGTTTGCACCCACCTCAGCCATCCCAGAGATTGACCTAACACGTAAGGGAGCTTCGGAAACCATAAATAACCTAAGTGGTATACTCTTATTATGGAGAAAGCTATTTCGGTCTTCGAGTTGACCCCTAAGGCTAAAGAGATGCTCTCTGAAGCCATCACGAAGAATGGTTACACGGGTCACTATATCAGGGTTGAAGTGTTTGAGGGTGGAGGGTGCGCCTGCGGCTGTGGCGGTGGCGGGATGTCCTACTCGATGAGCCTAGCGGAGAAGCCCTTGGAGGACGACGTCGTTGAGGAGGTTGACGGTATAAGGTTCGCCACCCCGAAGACCACTCTGGACCTTGTTCGCGGGTCAAAGATCGACTACTATGAAGGACTTGAGGGCAGCGGTTTCATAATACTAAACCCAAACCAGGGCTTTGATTCATGCGGGTGCGGCGGGCACGCACACTAGGCCGAAGCTAAACCAAGCCGCCCAAAACATCTTTTTAGAATCTCTCTTTGTAGACATCAGATGTGTGTGTTTTTCTCATTAAAGCCAACTCTCAGTATCACCATAGTGGATAGCATAAGCGCTGCCGCAACTATATCCGTGGGGGTGTAGCCTATCTTCTCGGCGAGCGCGCCGGAGAGCAGTGAACCCGTGAATGCGCCTATACCTGAGAGGGCGCTCACCACACCCAGAAGCCCTCCCTGCCTTGTGGGTGGTAGAGTTCTGAACACAAGCATCGTGAGTGACACGTATACTAGGGAGTAGGCGTAGCCCCCTGCGAGAGCGAAGCTCAGGGCCGCGGTGACCGCAAGTGGGAGGGATACGAGGTAATTCACTGAAGCAGCGGTCGCGAGGTAGCCGGCCGCCCTGTACACCAGCCCCCTCTGCGCGGCTCTCCTCTCCGAGCCCTCAGGGATCAGGTCGCCCGAGCGGCGCATCGTGAAACCCTGAATGAGCATTGAGAATATGTTCACCCCGAACACAAGGCTTTCTGTGACGTGGCGCACATAGAGTGATGGGTTAAAAGCCGTGTTAAAGATGCCGCTTCCAAGGTTGAATACCAGTAGGCTTATGTAGAGTATGGGTGTGGGTCTCGTGAACGCGTTCCTAAGCATCTTTGAGATACGCTTAAAGTCATCGGCCCTAGGGACGCGTAGATAGAAGCTCGGGTTAAGGGTAACCCTGTGCAGGAAGGAGGACTTATCGAGGAGGATGGCTCTACGTTCAACCGGGATCGCCTCGACACGCAGGGAGGTGGCCGCCAAAGCCGTGGCCACGACGGAAAATATTATCAGGGGTAACAGGAGTGTATAAAGTGGTAGGAACACCGTCCACAAAGCGCTAAGAACCAACCCAACCACACCCCCCATACTCCCCAAGAAAAGGTAGTAGCCGTAGACAGATGACCACTCCTGCCTCTTCCAGGACTGCATAACAAGCAGGTTGGCGGCGGGCGCCGAAGCAGCGGAGAAAAAGTTAAGCCCAACATACGCCGACCCAATCAACACGATGTTCCTAGATGCATACATGGCCACCACGGAAAGCAATATCCCGGCGTAGGACACTATGAGAAACAAGCTACGCCTATACCCCCTATCCATCAGAGCACCCCACACCAAAGCCGCGAGTATAGTAGCAAGCGAAGCCTGAGACACGATAAGTGAGTAGTACACAACACTGTAGCCCTGCTTCAAAACATATATCGCGAGAAACGTACTCAAGGGGCCCGTGGTAACAGAACCAGCAAAAGACGAATAAAACCAGAGTGGTCTACGTGCTACTCGTACCGTCAAAACCAAACACCAAAGCGGGCTTATACCAGGATACCCCGCGAAAACCTCGTTTAAGCCTTATGACCCATGCAGTGGAAAAGGAACCAGCTTACATACACGTGTTCCACAACAACAGGCCACACAGCGAGCACACCCCAGATGGTGCGAAAACCTGTTGGGCTCAGGGTGTCTGGAGACATCAAAGTAAGCCGCCCCAAACCAATGGGTTCGAGTAAGACAGCCCCTTCAGACGGCAGATCACACATCATCGCCCAATAGCTCATCCAAATATCAAACTTGAGGCATAAGGATTACGTGGAAAGTAGGACGATGCCCCGATTAGAGGATAAGTGAGCGGAGTCTCCACGCGTGGAGAGTCGTTATCGAGACACCATCGAAGATAGAGCAGTATCCAGAAATACACTACACAAGCCGTAATCATCAATCTAAGCATAGATAAGGTTCGACACTGAAGCCCTGTCCCAAACGAGTGAGCTACCCGCCCCCGCGGACGGGGCCCCCCTCCGCCCCTAAACCCCCGTTAAGATAAATTAGGAATCCGCTTGCTCTCTCCACACTACTTGGCAACAGGAGTCGATTATCACAGGGGGGTATACGGCTACTCACATGGGTATCGCACACTGGTTTTACTCGTAGAGCGCTTGGTTCTCTTTAACCGCACAGACGCTATGTATTAATAGCTTTTACAAGCTAGTCCTCTAAGACTAAGTCTTAAGAGACGAGAAATCTTAAATGCTTCTAAATCAAGAACTGGGCACCAATTTATGGAAGAAGAAAGACGGGTAAAACCACCTTCGTAAGACACTACTTAAACATGATGGGTGAAGGGTGCGCTACGTGGTGTTTTTATGTTTGGGTCGCGTTGTAGACTCGGCTCGGTGTATCGTTTTGATCGGTGTGAGAAAGTATATTAAGCTCCCGGTCCCCATCTCGGTTGACTCCGAGGTGCTCGTCGCCGAAAAATCGCTTGGATGGCTCAGCCTAGCTGAGGGTGTCGTGTTTGACTGCGACGGGGTGCTCGTTGATAGCCGCGAATCCTATGGTAGGGCTGTTGTTGAAAGCGTGAGGTTCATTTTTAACAGACTCGGTATTAGGGATTGCTCCCCCTTAGTGGATCAGGGGCAGGTGGATGACCTCAAGGCTACAGGTCACTTCAATAACAGTGTGGATATTGCGAGAATACTATTATTACTTGGGTTCTTGGGGTTACCAGAGAAGGAGGGGCGCCTCCTAGGTGAGGCAATAAGGGTCGCGAGGAGTGAGGGACAGGATCGTGAGCCAAGCCGCATTCTAGAGAGCGTCGCCTCAAGGGTTCAGCTTGGTGGTGTAGAGGTGAGGCCACCCTCTGTTGCGAGCGTGCTGAGTCGGATGAGAGTAAAGGAGCCAGGCTACATCGCATTTAGGCGTTCACTTGAAGAAACACTGAGGGGGCTAGCGATTGAAAGGGGGTTGGGGTCTGACTATTCAGCCTACGCTGAATTCATCGGGGAGACAGGCTCGTACGGTGTGGGTCTCGCTGAAACAGTGTTCTCAGACATCTATTATGGTCCACTTGTATCAGAGTTTAAGGGTTCTGGACCATACTTCAACTTGGGTGTGGGGCTTTACAGGAAGGAGACTCGTAGTATCAGGGAGGAGACTCTAAGAAGGCTCTCCGAGATATACGGCGCCGAGAAGCTCGCAGTGGTCACGGGTAGAAACAGGCGCCTAGCCATACTCGCAATAGGCGGCCTCTATAAACACTTTAACGACAGGGCTTCAGTGTTCATAGCGGATGAAATAATGGGGGGAGCCCCACCCACAATACAGAAGCCCAGCCCCTACGGTATAATAAAGTCAGCCTCAGATATGGGTGTGCCAACATTAATCTACGTGGGTGACTCGGCTGAGGATATAGCTATGGCTCAAAACGCATCCGAATTCGGCATCCGAACACTCTTTGTCGGAGTCACCGGACTCACACCCAACCCCACGCGGGCGAGGAACATGTTTGCATCACTGGGCGCGGACGTAATAGTTGAGAGCGTGGACTCGCTGCCCTTCATCGTCGAGGAAGCGAAAAAGAGTGCGGCGTAGGCTTTAATCTATATCCTAGACTCCCTGATTCGGTGGGAATAGCTATTGTAATACCAGCTTCTTGAGAGAGGATTCGAAGACGCGTAGGCCAGCCGTGATGAGGTCGTCTTCGATTGTGAGTGGAGCCATAAACCTCATCACGTTTCCGAAGTGGCCACATGTGTGCATGAGCACCCCCCTCCTAAACATCTCCTCCCTGAGTTTACCCGTAAGCGCGCTGGGCGTCTTCTTCACGGGGTCATCGACGAGTTCTACCCCTATCATGAAGCCTTTCCCCCTGACTTCACCTATCTGGGGCACAGCACTCTGCAACTCTTGGAAGCGCTTCTTCACCTCCTCCCCCTTCGAGCGTACACGCTCTAGGAAGCCCTCCCCCCGCAGCACTCGGAGAACCGCTCTACCAGCAGCCAAGCCAAGGGGGTTACCCCTATATGTGCCGAGGTGGAAGCCAGCTGGAAGACCTTCGTCGAGTTCCTCCCTATAAGCAATGAGGGAGAATGGTATACCCCCACCTATACTCTTACCAACACACATAATATCCGGGCTCACTCCACTGTGCTCCGAAGCCCACACCCTACCAGTCCTGCCCACACCGCTTTGAACCTCATCCACTATAAGTGGAACCGAGTATCTATCAGTGACCTCTCTCAGCATGGGTAGGAAGTCGTCTGGGGGCACGATGTATCCACCTTCACCCTGAATGGGTTCAACCATAACCCCACCAATAGGCCCAGGACCCGAGTAGTCGTCTCTGAGCAGATGCTCGAGCATCTCAACTACAACCTTCGCCTCGTCGCCTTCAGCAACCCTGAAGGGGAACCTGTAGGTGTAGGGGTAGGGTAAGTGGTACACCGCGTACTGAGGCACACCCGCATACTCACGGTAGTGGTGGTTAGCGGTGGCCCCCACAACCGCTCCGTGCACACCATGATACGCCCCACTGAAGGACACAATAGTGCGTCGCTTCGTGGTCCACCTAGCAAGACTCATCGCGGCCTCACACGCATCTGCACCCGTCACGGTGAACATCACCTTAGCCCGCCCCTTCAGGCTGCCCGGAAGGGTTGACACCAAGTCTTCCAGGAAACCCACACGCGCCTCAGTGGCCACTTCATTAATATGGACCAGCCTTCCGAGCTGAGCCCTCAAAGCCTCCATCACCGCGGGATGCGCATGACCCAAGTTGAGAACACATATCCCAGAAAACCAATCCACAAAGATGTTACCATCAACATCCCTAATCGTCGAACCACGACCCTCATCGAAAGCAGTCCTAAAGAAACGAGTATAAGTACGCGAACCAGTCTCCCACCTATCCTGTTTCGCCATCAGCTCCGAAGCCCTAGGACCAGGAGGCTCAACCCTAATAAGGGGAGCATCATTGAAGCTAAGCCTACCACTCATAAACACAACCCCACAAAGTGTAAGATAATTTTTACGGTAACCCCAACACACATAAAAAATATTTAAACATGCCAATATCCCTGATAAAATGTATGAAGCAAAACGTGAGTCACCCCGCCCTGAACGGTAGACCCAGAATCCACATATTACACACAGTTTGCCAAACGCGAATATTGGTCAACCACAAAAGGGGGCTTGCCGTTCATTTTATCTATCGCATAAGACCACTCGGCATTGATAGAAATGACCAAAACAAATGGGTACTCAATGGTTGCGTGGGAGTCGCTTATCGGTTTCTGGAGGGTTTGGGTGATCCATTTAGGCCGAAGATACGGCATCTTTAGGGTGCTCTCCGAGGCGCGTAATCCTCTGAGCAGTGGTGAGATTGCCCGGTCACTCAGCCTTAACCCGCACGCCGTGGATGCCTGGCTGGAGTCCGCCCACGCACTTAAAGTGGTCAAGAAGACCAGCTGTGGTTACAGTCTGCCCAGTCCGCTCACCACGTTACTAGTAGATGATGGGAACCCTAAGTTTATGGGGGGCTTGGTTTCATACTATGCGCTGAGGAGTCTAGACTTCGATGCATTCGACGCGCTGTTCACGGGTGAGACACGCTACGATACTCATAACTCACACCTGACTGAGGCATTCGTCGAAGGTACCAAGTGGGACCACACGGTCTTCTTAAAGATACTTCTACCGAAACTTCCCACGCTACGCCGCACGCTTAATGCGGGCTCTAGGGTTCTAGACCTGGGCTGCGGGGCTGGCGGCTGGATAGCCAAGGTGGCACCACACTTCCCCAAGTCTCACTTTACCGGTGTGGACCCGGATGAGCGCTCAATTCAGGAGGCGAGGGAGAGGTGTAGGCATATACCCAACGTGGGGTTCGCGCCTGGGAAAGCAGAGGAGTTAGACTTCGAGGAGGAGTTTGAGCTCATCTATCTCGGCGAAGTCCTCTACGTAATAAGGGATAAACAGAGTGTTATGAACGCGTGTTACCGTGCGCTTAAGCCGAACGGCTACATCGTGGTCTGCGAGGCCGTGAGCGACCCCAGCGGGAACACATGGAGGGATGAAAACACCCTAGTAAGGGGAGCGCTACTCGACTATATGGCTCAAGGGGGTCGAACACTTGAAAGACGTGAGATAAGCCAGCTCCTTGTGAGCGCGGGGTTTACTAAGCCACGCGAACACAACATGCACGGGGGGCTATACTTCTTCGTAGCACGAAAACCCTCCAGAAACATAGTGTAAACCCTTCCTCACCCAACTGCCCTCAACACCCGCACACATCTATACCTAGTTATGGGGTCAGCCGTGAACTAACCCTTTGTTTCAATGATAACGAATATATGCTTGTTCTGCGTGTAGTGTTTAGATGATTGAACTCAGGGTTCAACTGAAGCTCACCGCGGGTAGGCCACCAAGTGGGTTCACAGGGCTCATAACACGTGCAGCATTCCTAGGGTGGGTGGGCGAGGCCAAGCCAGCCCTATCAACACTACTCCACGGAGGGTATGATGCAACCAAGCGGAAGAGGTCCTTTTACTCGATAAAACCCCTGTGGGCTGAGGAAAGCGGCGGATACACATTCAGTGTTATGTTCCTCGAGGACAGCCTAGCTCAGGATGCGCTCGGCGCACTCATGCAGTCCCCAAACAGGTCCCTACGCATGGGTGAAGCCGTGATGGAGGCCACCTCGCTGAGTATAAGGGAGGTGGATGTATCAAGTGTGGGTGAGAGACTCTCTGGGCAGACATCGCTTGATATGAGATTCAAAACACCTACCTACTTCTCCGTGAAGAACTCATCATTCAAGGTTATACAGCCCAACCTCACCCTCCTCCTCACAAACATCGCCAACACACTCCACATAGCCAGAATAGAATCCACCCCCCGTGAAAAGATCAAAGCCTTAAGAGCCAAACTGGGGATAACTGGGCTAGATATAAGGAGCATAATGACGCGTGATGGAAGCCGTGTCTACCCAGGCTTCACCGGTTGGGTCAGGCTCACAGCCAAAGGATTAGACAACGAGCAAGCACACCTGCTTGGAAGGCTCGCCGAGTGGGCCGAGCTACTCAACGTGGGGGGAGGTAGAACGGCGGGGTTTGGGGTTGTGGAGGTCTCAACACCAACCAAACGCGCAGAACCAAACCAACACGTTTAGAGGCTACTAGGAAGGGTGGCCGCAGTTGGGGGACGCAAGCAAAGAGGTGTACATTGGAACATCGGGGTACGACTACTACTGGAACAAGCGTAGACCCTCAGCCTTCGAGTGGTACCTCTCACAGGGCTTCAACAGTGTAGAGGTCAACGCAACATTCTATCGGTGGCCTTCACCATTCATGGTGAACGTTTGGACGCACGCGCCAAGCCACTTCCGCTTCTCCTTCAAGGTACACAGGTCAATAACACACTACTCCAAGCTCTCTAAGAGGGCAACAGAGCTCTGGGAAAAGTTCTCAGAAAGCCTGAAACCCCTCCACCCTAAGACGGTCTTCTGGCTATACCAGATGCCGCCATCATTCACATACACACCCGCAAACATGCGTAGGGTAAACGACTACTTCTCAACGTTGAGCCACCAAGGAGTAGCAGTGGTGGAGTTCAGGTCACCCGAATGGTGGCAACATGTGAAGGAACTCGCAGAATCTGGAGCGGCCTTCTGCTCTGTGGACGCACCAGGTCTACCTAACAATGTGGTTGCTATAAACGACACAGTATACCTTCGACTCCACGGTAGAACCGAGTGGTACTCATATGTATACACCCCGCGAGAACTCGACCAAATAGTGGAAGCACTGGGTGCAACTAGGGCGAAAATCATCGGCGTATACGTTAATAACGATGAGGGTATGCTTGAAAACGGCCTCTACCTAGCTCGAAGATTGATTTATGAACACTTCAAATAGAGCCTCTCAATATACATTAGATACTAAAGGGTTTTCGTCTTCCATGTACAGATTGAAGAAGAGGTCCCATAGAACTCGAAGACCCTACTTGCACTTGCAGTGGTAGCTACCACTGTGTAGTTCGTGGCGGCGTGCACTGGAATAGGCCTATAAGATAATGATTGCTTGAGGAGCAGAAGACGACTCGGCCCACCATTAACAAGTTGGCGGGCGATGAGAAAGTCGTCATCAAGAGGGGAGCCAAACTGGTTATTTAATTCCTCAATATAGCACCACAAGTGGTTTAATCCACAAGGTATTTCTAGTAATATACTATTCCAAAATCTTTATCGTCTTTCCACTTATAAACCCACTATACACCTTAATTTATCTTACAATATGATCCACGTGTTGATTTGGGCATGAACGCTAAGACCATCGCAATCCGGAACACTACTTATGTGCATAAATAGCATTCTTTGTATTAATACATCTACTATCCATAGCCCTTTGAATACACACCATACTCAAACACTAATCCCCCATTAATTCTATAGGAATATGATTTTAAAGAAAGATTTTTTAACTTGCTAGAATACATAATTTGTTACGGTGAATCTCTTTGAAGCGGTGCCCTAAGTGTGGTAGAGCACACTTTGATGAAGGGGTTAGCGTTTGCTTATCATGTGGCACCCCACTCTCTAGTCGGAAACATTATGGTTATTCAAAATTTAAGGGAG
>Ga0209012_1001094_pt1 | contig 30723 bp, 29 predicted proteins | sample RS3BMetagenome_FD_184735 | JGI IMG/M metagenome (GOLD analysis project Ga0209012, IMG submission 184735) | Ferric oxide microbial mat and aquatic microbial communities from Rainbow Spring, Yellowstone National Park, USA - RS3B (SPAdes) (version 3) ...
ACAAACTCTAGCTCCTTTAGCCTGAGGTCTATTTCTCTAATACGAAGCTCCTTCACCTTATCCCTCCATTCTTCATTGAATGTACGTTCATCTTCAATGTCTATCCCTCTTCTCTTCAGGAGCCACCTTATAGTTGTCCTGAGCTCTCCCTTTCTTTCTTAGTCCATATGCAACTCTATCATTAACAACGTAAAGCTTCTCCCTTGTCTCCTTATCCCTTATATGTGCCAATGGTAGATAATTCATCCCAGCAAGTAACCTAAAATCCTTGCATCATTCTTTGTGGAGGATTGGGATATAAGATTTAACTTGTTCGAATTAGCTACATATACCTTGCATCTATCTATTGATGATAGCCTCTCGTATATCGGATGTATGAAGCCAACAGACTCTATAGCTACATGCTTCTTTCCTTCGATTGATGAGATGAACTCCTCCAGTTCTCCTGTTGGTACTCTATCCCCAAGGAGAAGCTTTCCCTTCTTCTCAAGAACAGCAACCCGTAATTCTCTTTCGTGAACATCTATACCTATGTATATTATAGAATTATGGCTCATACATCTCCTTCTAACATACTTATTCATTAGGTCATAGGGTCACCTCTAAAGAAAATGGGCTTTCTACGCTATTTTGGTAATCTCTTCTAATAGTCAGCAAAAAGCTTCTATCATCAACCATGATGCCTCAAGCGTAGTATGCAGCAAGTAATCAGCATCTATTCTGTCAAGGCTTTAAGGGTATTCTCTTTCGGAATGGTCAGCATAATGACTCCTGTCTATCTTAGCATTTTAGGCTATTCTCCTTTTTTCGTAGGCCTTGCTCTTGCTGCTGTAGTATCAGGCAACATAATTTCAAACATCCTTTTAACTTGGTTCGACAGCAGAATAGGAACCGCAAGGATCATATTGGCATTCAGCCTTCTAATGTTCATGTCTGGGCTGATATTTTTTCTTGAAGATAACCCTGCAGCAATAATTCTGGCTTCGCTTATAGGTAACATAAGCGTTACCGGAACTGAGGCAGGACCGTTCCAGTCGGTGGAGACGGCGATAATACCAAATTATGTGGGAGAATCAAAATCAGGAAGAGCCTACGGTTTATACAATGTGATAGGTTATGTTGCTTCATCTATCGGTGCATTCTTTTCTTCTCTCCCTTCGTATCTGGGTAATTCATTACTCTCTTTTAGGATTCTTTACCTTTTTTATGGCTTTGTTGGGCTGTTCATGCTTGCAGTATATTCAAATTTAAACCTTTCAGGAAAGGCCAAAAGAGAGAAAGGCATGAGTAGAATAGATGAGAGAGCAAGAAAGGATATAACCGCACTTTCAGTTCTCTATTTTACGGATGCATTGGGAGGAGGATTTGTAACTCAATCTCTGCTTTCATTCTGGTTCTACTTTGTCTATCATGTTTCTCTTGGCTCTCTGGGTGTGCTTTTTCTGGCAGCGAACATAATAACAGCAGTATCAACATTTATCGCCCCTTTGATTGCAGAGCATATTGGTAACCTCAGAACCATGGTCTATACACACCTGCTATCAAATGCCTTTCTTCTTGCCATTCCATTTACTGGATCGCTAGCAGCGTCAATATTTTTTCTCTTTCTGAGGCAGAGCGTATCCCAGATGGATGTGCCAACAAGGCAAGCTTTTATGATAAATATATTCGACAAGGAGCAAAGGGTTGTTGCAAATGCTGTTACAAATACATCGAGGAGCATCGCAAACCTGTTCGGTGCTCCCCTGACAGGCTTTCTTTTATCAATTGGCTTTGTCAGTCTACCAATAATTGCTGGGGCCTTCATAAAGATAATTTACGACTTTGGTGTATATTCTGTATATCGAAAGAGGTCAAAATAAGATACTGGGATTAAAAATTACCTTTCCTGGATTTTTTTAGAATACAGCATACCTGAATAACGCAATTTGAGTGGCTTAAGCCTTTATGTCCAACGGATTATGGTTTCTGGCATATCTTGCAACGCTAGTGTATAAACACAATTCAAGTTAAGATATCGACAATCTGTTGAATATTTTGTTGATTCATCTGGGAGAAGAATGGTCTTTCGAGCTAGCAATCTGGTGGAGACCTACACCGATGCTTATCACAGAAGAAACAATAAACATCTGCAGATATTCTTTTGTTACCATAAGGTCATACCCTCCCAGTATAGGGCCGAAAAATGCTCCTATTCCGAAGCTTGTAAGCAGAAGCCCAAAGACTGCTGAATAATATACCATACCATACCTCTTCCTGACTATAAGCGCAAACTGCGGGATGTAGCCTCCATATCCTATACCGAAGATGAATGAGAGTAAGTAAGCAAGAAAGATGTTAGATGCAAACGGTAATACTAATGCTGATAATCCCTGCATTATGAAGCTTATTCCTGCAATACTCTCTTCATTCAATCTCTTTACAGAAGTGAATCCCCTTCCCACCATGCTTCCTGCTCCTATGAGGGCTGTTGAGAAAGAGCTGAGAAAGAGAGAGAATCCCTTTGCCTCAAGCATAGGTACAACAAATATCATCACTATAGTCCTAGCAAACGCATTGCCCAGCATATAGTACATATAAAGAGCAATGAAGTCTCCTCTTCTGCTTACATTGCTCAGCACATCTCTAAATCTGACAGAATTATTTCTTTCAGTCATACCGTTCTGCTTTTTGTCCTTTGAGCTCAGGTATGCCCCAAAGGCAAGAAACATTACAATAGCAGCAAGAAAGACGAATGTTAACCTCCATCCAAAATAAACTATAGAAAGGGCTTCGAACGGTGCAAAAAAGAGGCTTCCAAACGCAGTTCCAGCACTGACTATTCCTGTCACACTTCGAATCTTTGAATATTCAAAAGTTTCAAAGACTGCATAAGAGGTAGGAAGCCACATGGAGCCTGAACCTGCTCCCGCCAGGGCTCCATATGTCATCACTAACATAGGTATGGATTGAGCCAAACTTGAGCTGGCAAGTCCAGCAGCCATTAGCATCCCCCCTGCCATAATTGTTCTGGCTGCACCCTGATACATCATAAGCCTCCCCAAAAGAAGAGAAGAAATGCTGTATGCTACAGCAAAGACTGCGAAGACTGATGATGTTGACAATGCATACTGGTGAAACTCAGTTGCTACCTTATTGAAGAAGACCCCATACGTTAAAAAGATGCCAAGGCATGAATTATAGCCAAACAGGAAGGCTATCCTGAATGCATCTTTCAATTTTTATCTCTTAGAATCTATAGTCCTAAGTATGATTCTCTTATCTGCGGATTATTCTTGAATTCTGAAGCATCTCCATGAAGTACAATTCTTCCGTTCTCAAGCAGATATGCTCTGTCTGCTATATTAAGCGCTGCATGCAGATTCTGCTCAACCAGAAGTATGCTCATCTTTCCATCCTTGAGAGAGCGAAGCGTGTCAAAAACCTTAGCAGCAACTATAGGAGCAAGGCCTAAAGAAGGTTCATCGAGAAGAAGCAGATTTGGCCTTGACATCAGCGCCCTGCCTATCGCAAGCATCTGCTGCTCTCCTCCGCTAAGAGATCCAGCCTGCTGGTTTGCCCTATCTCTGAGTATGGGAAAGAGAGAGTATACTTCTTCAAGTGTCGTCTTTAAGCGGGACCTGGCTCTATAGGTGAATGCTCCCATCTCAAGATTTTCCCTGACAGACATACCAGCAAAGAGACCTCTTCCTTCAGGCACAAGGCTGAGACCCATCGATGCTATATTATTGGCTGGAAGTGTGGTAACACTTTTCCCTTCAAAGATTATCCTTCCATTTTTCTGCTTTATTATACCGCTTATAGACCTAAGGGTTGTTGTCTTGCCAGCACCGTTCGGCCCGACAAGAGCTACAAGTTCGCCCTTTTTCACTTCAAGAGACACTTCGTGCAGAATTTCTGTTTCACCATAAGAAGCATTCAACCCTTCAACTTTAAGCACAATTTGGTCACTGTCTAATTTCATAGCATTATCAGGAGGAGAACCTGGCATCTAAACCTGCCCCTCAGCCTTCTTGCCCAGATAAGCTTGCTGGACCCTCTCATCGTTTACAATCTCTTCAGGCTTACCTTCAGCTATCTTAACGCCATGGTCAAGTACAATAACCCTTTGCACTCCTCTCATCAGCAATCTCATTACATGCTCAACCCATATCACAGATATACCAAACATTTCAGGAAGCTTTTTCATCAGGTTTACTGCCCATTCACCTTCCTTTGGAGTCAACCCAGCAGCTATTTCATCCAACAAAAGAACTTTCGGGGAAGTGGCAAGGGCCCTTGCTACTTCCAGTCTCTTTTTTTCAGAGACAGTCAGTTTCTTTGCTTCAACGTTCATTCTATCAGCAAGTCCTGTCATCCCAAGTATAGTTTGAGTATCTATGCTACTTGCTCCACTTCTGTCATGGTGGCTGAATTCTCTTGCAACACGTATATTTTCAAGAACAGTCATATCCCCAAAAGGTCTAGGTATCTGGAACGTTCTGGCTATCCCCATCCTGCAGATTCTGTTTGATGGCTTGCCAGTTATCTCTTTCCCTTCGAAGATTACCTTACCTGAAGTAGGTTTCATGAAACCGGCTATTATGTTGAAGAGCGTTGTCTTGCCAGCGCCGTTTGGCCCTATCAGACCTAGCACTTCATTTCTGTTAAGCTGAAAGGAAACACCATCAAGGGCTACGAGACCAGAAAAGACCTTTCTAACGGAAACCACATCTATTATGTTCATTCTTTCACCTTCAATTCAATTTTTTCTGATCTTTTAGCTTCTCTTTTCATTAGATTTCTACTAACTCCCATTATTCCCTGTGGCATTGCAAGGACTGTTGCTATTATTATTGCTCCAAAGATTATCAGATGCAGATATGGATAAGTCAATCCAAGATAATATTCAACAGAATACAGTATACCTGCACCTATTACCGGTCCAAGTAATGTCCCAAAACCTCCCAGCATGGTCATCGATATTACAGTTAGAGTTACTGTTGTATCGAAGGCAGAGGGAGGGTCTATGATAGTTATTCCCCATATCGCAGCTCCTCCTGCAAGTCCTGCAAAGAAGGCACTTATCCCCAGAGTCAGAGATTTGTACAGAGTGCTGTTCACACCAAGGGAAACTGCTGCTTCTTCATTCTGCTTTATCGCTCTGAGTGCTAGCCCTATCTTTGAATTCAACACAAGAAATACTGATAAAGTTGTAGCTGCAGCTATGACAAGCATTGCATAGTATTGCTGAACTGGGTCATAGTACTGAACAGGTATGGTATAGCCAGTTGCAGAGTTGACGAAGTTCCAGTTATCGAATATAACAAATACAGCCTGAGCAAGGCTGAGCATTGCTATTGCAAAGTATGCTCCTCTAAGCCTCAAAGCTGGAAGAGAGACTGCTATCGCAAAAACTGCCGATATGAGACCTCCTACGATCAGAGCAAGGTAGATTGGAAGATTTAGCCTTAACAAGCTCAGCGTCATACCGTAGCCTCCTATTCCATAAAATACAACAAACCCAAAATTCACATAACCTGTGAGACCCGTGAACAGATTAAAGCTCTGACTAAGAGATATCCACATCAGTAGAAAGAAGAGGAATGACCTCAGCGCAGGGCTGACAAACCCCGGAGCTAGAATCAAAAGTAGAGCTGTTATTATCCAGGGAATTATGAAGCTTGGCTTCATCATACTTTTCTTCATTCCTCCGTTGAACATGGTATCACCTCATTTGCTTCCCATAATCCCCTGTGGCCTCACTATCAGCACTATGAACAGTATTATGAACCCAATGGCTGGAGTAACTGCGGCGTTTACAGCTAGAGATGAAACACTTTCAACCACTCCAAGCACAATTCCTCCCACAAGAGCCCCAGCAGGATTTCCTAAGCCACCTAAAACGACTATTACGAATGAGATTAGAGTAAAATAAGGTCCTGTAGTGGGAGAGATCGATTCAAGAAGTAGTACAATAGAGCCTACCGAACATGCTATAGCTATTCCTATTCCAAAAGTAAGAAAACTTACCATGCTCGGGTTTACACCAACAAGCATGGCAGAGACTTTATCTTCTATGACAGCCCTAATAGCCTTTCCCCAGAATGTTCTTCTAAGAAAGAGCCTTAATGCTAATGCAACCATCACAGCATAAATAGACGCTAAAAGTATGTTTACAGGTATAGATAATTCAGAATACCTGAAGTTCCCCAGAAATACTGGTATAGCCCTCTGAGTCGGGCTGTAGAGAAGGAGGAGCATACCCCCTATAAGTGTAGAGAGACCAAAAGTTAGGAAAAGAGACATGAGTTCCTCAGAGCCCTGGACTCTTCTGATCAGGCCAAAATATGTAGCAGCTCCTAACGCAAAACCAAATGGAATCGTCAGCAGCAAAGATAGGATTGGATTTATACCCGCAAGCACATACGCCCAATAGCTAGTATATGAGCCTACCATGACAAAATCGCCGTGAGCTATGTTCACAACCCTCATTACTCCCCAAACCATATTCAGCCCTAAAGCAAGGACACCATACAGCAGACCATACATAAGTCCAAGCAGGATAAGCTCTGTAACCAGCAAGCCAGAGACCATGATGAATTAGCCTAGGAACATCGTATATATAAAAAATAGGTATTCAGGCAATTGCTTTAATCGTTCTTTGTGCTTAGCGACGCAGGCGCATAATTTGTGAGCAAGGGAACAGACTGAAGTGACTGACTGATGGGAGACACGGATAGTTGGGTGAATAATGTGGAAGCCCCATTATTCGTACTCATTGTCTCTAGGGGTTGAGAGGGCAGTGATGCAGGATACAGTGGTGAAGCTGTAGCTACAGAGCTGGGCCACACGGTCTGCTTCTGTCCATTCTGCCACTGAGCTACAACCATTGTATGCCCAATCTGCTTGCCTGTTGAGTCTATCTGGAAGTGGCCATAGAATGTGTAGAAGTTTTCACTGCTCAGCTGCTGCCTGACAACTGTAGAATTTAGGGAACCACTGTCGATTATAGCCTTTTCAAGCACCAGTCCTGTAGCGTAAGCTTCTGCAGCTTCATAGTTCGGGGCAATGCCAAAAGTACTATAGAATCTGCTGTAAAACTGCTGTCCGTTTGTTATATTCCCGAAATAGGGAGAGAATTTGGAGAAGTCCAGGTTTGGTTCCCACTGAGAAGGTACAGTTACTCCGTTTGCAAGGGATCCAAGGTCAGAGAAGAAGTGTGGGTCGTCCGGAGCTACAAGAAGTGAAACAAGGTTCAGCTTCAGGCCAAGGGAATTGATGTCCTTCATAATAGTCTCTCCGTCGACAAAGTGTGCTCCCCCTATCAACACCTGTGCTCCGGATGAGGCTATCTGGCTGAGTTGAGGAGTGAAGTCTGTTGCTGATTCCTGATATGTCTGGTTAAAGACTATGTTGAACCCCTTTGAAAGGGCATAGGGCTCAACTGATTTCATTACAGATAGAGAAAATGGGTCGTTGCCAAAGAAAAATGCTATGTTTGTCGGCTTGGGGTTCAGGCTGCTCAGCATATCTATGACTGGAATCATATACTGGCTTGCCGGACTCAGAACTCCTACTACGTATTTGTAGCCCTTAGCCCATATGCTGTCTGACGCTCCTCCATGGCTAAGTAGCAAGATATGGTTTGCTTCAGCTATTGGGGCAGCAGCAAGGGTCAATGGGCTGGAATATGGCGCTATCAGGAAGTTGACGCCTTGAGTGACGAGATTCTGGTAATCTGTCGCAACGGTCTGCGTGTTTGAACCATCATCATAGTATATCAACTTGACAGGCAGACTCTTCCCCAGGCTTTTTACAGGTATACCCCCGCTTGAGTTAACGTCCTGAGCCCACAATTTGATACCGTCAAGGCTCATCTGACCGTCTGAAGCAAACGAGCCTGATAGAGGCATGGTCATTCCTATGGTTATCACTGAAGGGCCTGATGGTGCCTTCGAGCTAGTAGTGTAGAAGTAAACCGCAGCCACCACAACTATTACAAGGACAATAATTATTGCCGCGACTGTTGCTGTGCTTATCGCTCTTCTTACGAGAGCTTTGCGTATCATCAAGAGACCATATGAAGAGGGAGTATTTACGTTTTAATTCCGTGAAGAGTTAAGCAACTATCCCTTCACTTATCAAATAATTTATTTCATCCTCAACATAGCCAACCTCTTTCATCAAGTCTTTTGTATCTGCTCCTAGATCAGGAGGCTTCAGCCTGATATTTCGACCTTGCTTTATGTTACTCATGCCAAGAGGGGGAAGAAATACATGGTTTGATATACCATTGTATCTAACAATCTTCATCGAATTGGGTGAAAGAATTTCGCTCTTTTTCATCGCCTGAGTTAGGCTGTTCACTTCAGCACAAGGAACTTCCTTTCCTATCATTTTTATCAGGTTTCCTTTTGTTATATCTTTCAACCTCTCTTGTAATACCTGATTTACTCTTTTTCTCTCTGCTATTCTATCGTTCATCTTATCCAAACCTGAAGCTTCCAAATCAAGTTTTTCAACCAGACTCTTCCACTGTCTGTCGCTAATCACCCCTATGAACACATATCCATCTGCACATTTAAAGACTCCATATGGCGAATAGCCGGGGTGTACAGAGCCTAGAAATTCAGGTTCTTTTTTGTATTCATCTATATATGGGAACCAATAGCTATTCCAGAATGAGACAACGTCATAAAGTGCAACTTCTATGTAGGATGCAGAATTTCTTCTATTATTAGCAATCATCTGAGCCAGAATGTTGACAAGCGAAAAAGTTGCAGCTGTCAGGTCTACGGAGGGATTGCCTACTCTCCCAGGCTCCTTACTACCTTCTGTCATGGTAACATGCATAAGTCCTCCTTCAGCCTGAGCTATCGTATCAAATGCAGGCCTGTTCGAGTAGGCGCTACCGGATGAAAATCCCTTGAGAGAGCAGTAGACAAGTCGTCTGTTCAATCTTCTTAACTGTTCAAATCCTATTCCAAGACTCGACGCACTGCCAGGAGATAGTGCTTCTATTATTATATCAGCCTTTTTGGCCAGCCTTCTGAAGACTTCAACGCCCTTCCCGCTCTTCAGGTCGATAACTATGCTCTTCTTGAGAAAGTTATAGTTAACCCAGCTCCAGGGTGTCAGGGTTCTTGTTATATCACCCCCAGGAGGTTCCACCTTTACAACTTCTGCTCCGAGAAGAGCAAGCATAAGACCGAGAGAGGGGGCTGCTACATATGTTCCAACCTCAAGAGCCCTAACTCCATCCAGAGGTCTCTTTTCCTTGCTTCTCACGGTATCAGCAGATACTTATGCCATAAAAAACTGTTATTAAGCTAGAATGCCCTACTTGTCTGGGCAAGCTTTGGAAATGACTGAGGAAGGACCGTATTTTGAAGATTTTAAGGTTGGAATGAAATTCAGAAGTAGCAAGGGCAGGACTGTTACTGATGCAGACAACATATGGTTCACACTGTTGACAAACAATACAAACCAGATACACTTCAACAAGGATTATGCTGAGAAATATTTTCCAGGAGAGCCATTCAAAGGAAGGATGGTCGTCAACGGTTTCTTCACACTGTCGACAGTTGTTGGATTGCTTGTAGAGTTCACAAGCGCAAACGGTTTCATGCTGGGTTTGGATGGGTTGAGGTTCCAAAATCCCGTCTTCGCCGGGGATACAATATATGCTGAGTGTGAGGTTACTGGGGTAAGAGAATCAAGGAGCAGGCCAGAGATGGGAATAATAGAGGTATATACATCAGGCTATAACCAGAGAGGAGAAAAGCTTCTGGAGTTCAAAAGAACGTTTATGGTAAGAAAAAGAGGAACAAAGTGGCATGAGAGAAGTTAAACTCTATTGTAAAACGCAGGTTATCTTCATCTCCTCATTTAAGGTTGGGGCTTACTTGCTCATGACTCTGTAAACCTCCCCACAACACAGCCTTTACCCTCATTTTTCATTTCTATTCATTCAACAGTCTGCTTTGAATGGTCTTGATATATGTCAATTTTTGTGTGCACCTTTGTGCGATGGTATATATATCAGCCTAAGAATATGCATATTATGACTCAGCAAGAAACAAGGCCAACAGCTTCGTTTGTACTTCTCCTATTGTCAGGTCTGTTTATAATTCTAGGCTCTTCGTTCGTTGCGTTTTTTGCATACCCCGTAATGATGGGAAACTACTACTATGGCTGGATGGGCGGAATGATGGGGCACTGGTATGGATATCCTCAGGTCATTCCAGCAGTATTCTTTTGGGTGAGCATAGCTGGTATAGCCCTTGGAGCTATAATACTGGTCTCTGCTTGGCAGATCAATACCAATCCATCTCAGTCAACTCAATGGGGAATAATTAGCTTAGTAGCCTCAGCTCTCAGCCTGCTTGCCATGGGCGGGTTCTTCATAGGTGCGATTCTCGGTATTGTGGGTTCTGCCCTAGCTATTGCCTTCCATTCAACCCAGCAAAGGCTAGAGTCTAGCCAAAAGGTATAAGATAAAAAAGGAATTAGACAAATAAATATGTCATTGCTTAAGTAGCTAGAACCTTGAGAGAAGTAAGCAAGACTAGGAACCATCAAAGAACTCTTACACTTCTCTTCATAGCTACAGGTGCAATTTTTGGACTTTACGGAACCGGGATAGGTACTCTGATGCTGGCAACTCTTTCAGGTTATAGCATACCTTTTGCTTCTTCATCATTCTTTCCTCACCCCTACGTTCAGGTCTATGGGTTCATCTTCATGTTTGTTATTGGTGTGGCATATTTGCTTGTACCCAGGTTCAAAGCGGAGAGACTGAGATCCATTACTCTGGCATATCTTAGCTATATTCTTGTTACCAGCGGTGTTTTAGGACTTGCATTTTCAGGTAGCTACAGTTTTCACATGTTGGGGTCCGTATCTTCTTTGCTCTTCCTTGCTGGGATAGCTATCTTTAGCTGGCAGACCATTTCTCTGGCCTTTGAGGAAAAAGGTGGTTTCCATGAAACAAATCCTCTTATCGCAGAATCAGCAATTGCTGCCTTTCTTTCTTCCCTGGCATTATTCCTATCTGACAATTCATGGCTCAACGTAAATATAGATATCTTCTCTGACTCATCAATATACCTTGCACTGTTGGGTTTCGCCGCATCTATGGTCTACGCGGTAGAGATAAGGTCTGTAAGCTTCAGGCAAAGCGACTACAGACCTCTTTGGGCTAAAATTACTTGGTTCTTTCAGGGGATAGCCATATTTGGCTCATTCGCTTCTACTGTCACTTTCTCATACCTGCTTCTGCTTATTTCCCAAGCATTTTTCCTGCTTGCAGCAATCTCATGCAGCATTTCGCTGAAGCTTTTCGAAATGAGCCATTCACTGATGTACAGGCCGTCTATGACTGCAGTCCATTATAGAATAATGAATTACAACGATATCTCAATGATTCCAGCTTTCATGTGGCTATTCATAGCATTAAGTGCAGGAATCGTTATTTCTTTAGGCCGGCTTCATTATCTCACCTATGATATGCAGACTTTTGCGACATCATTTTTTGCCAGAGACCTTTTCATTCATTCTATCGCCATAGGATTCATAGGTTCAACCATACTTTGCTACGCTCCAATGCTACTTCCTGGCTTGCTGGGAAGAAGGGGGCCTACGACGGGCCTGTCTTATTATCCAGTCGTTATACTGAACATAGCTGTATTACTTAGAGCGGTTGGAGATATTTATTCTGTCAAAGCTGGTTATCTGCCTGATTGGGAAGCAATTTCAGGCCCCCTTGTAATTATATCAATGCTCTGGTTCCTCTGGATGATTCACAGAATAGGTAAGGGAAAGGTAGTTGAAAAGGAAGAAGGAGAGTTCTTGAGCGAGAGAAGGCTTAAAGGCGTAGCGGAGATAAGAGTGTATTCTCAAGCAAAAGGAGATGCAAAGCCTCCTGCATACTGGTTTTCTTATAGAAAGGGCAACTTTTACGTCGTACCTTCCCAGCACAAAAATTTTGACCTAGTTAACACCATTAAGGGCATGCCCTTTGTAGATATAGAGCTTCAGGGAAAGGTTTTCAAGGCCGGTTACGAAATAACCTCGGAAAGAAAAGTGCTGAAAGAGGTCGAAAAACTCTTCAAAGACAAATACAGTAAGAGAAATTTCAGGGATTTCTTTGGCGAAAAAATCGATATCGTCATAACTCTAAAACTGGTAAGGCCTGAGATGTCTGCTGAAAAAAGTAGCACTGAACTACGTTGAAATTTGATAGGTATAAATTGCTTTTTATTGAAAATCAAGAATATTTACCTCATTGACGTACCTGTTGCAATCATGAAGGAATCTTCAGTAGGAATCCATCTGAGGTATCCTGAACCGTTCAACCAGAAAAATCTGCTGAGACTAGCAGAAGAAACTGACAGACTAGGATTCGACTGCATCTACGTAGCAGACCAGCTGGCATCGATTTTGGAACCGATGGAGGCATTATCGTTTATTGCAGCCAGAACCACTTTATCAAGGCAGGGAACATGCATCTATCTTTTGCCTCTCAGAAGTCCTTACCACGTTGCAAAGCAGGTTGCCACAATTCAGAGACTGGCAGAGAGAAGATTTACGCTTGGAGTAGGTGTTGGCTGGAGAAGGGGAGAATTTGAAGTGCTTGGAGTTGATTGGGAGAAAAGGGGGAAGATTGCTGACGAGGCTCTTCAGGTTCTTAACTTGGCTTGGAGCAAAGATATATTCTCATTCAAAGGAGATTTCTTCTCAGCAGAGCAGCTTGACTTGAACTGCAGATTAGAGCAAAAGCCTGAGATCCTGATAGGAGGAAACAGCAGAAGTGCGATGAGAAGAGCCGCTAAGTATGGTGATGGATGGGTGCCTACGGACTTTTCAGTTCAAGATTACGGTAATAGCATACGTGAGATGCACAATGAATTGAGAAGTGCAGGAAGGGAGATAAATTCGTTTAAATTTGCCTCTCATCTGCTGATTATTCTTGGAAGAGATTCTAAATCCAGCAATGAAATGGCATCACTTGTAGCCAAAGATTTTGGTGTGAACACTGAAGAAATGAAGGATTGGTCCCTTATCGGCACTCCTGAAGAAGTATCTGAGAGGATTGCGTCGTACAACTCAGAAGGAGTAAACTATCATATTCTTGCACTACCTTCCTCCATAAGCATAGAAGAGCAGGTGGAGAGTCTAAGATTATTGGCAGAAGAAGTTATTCCTTCAGTCTGATGACATTCACTTCAAAGAAAAGAGCAACCCATAGTGGTATTCTCCTCCATATATCTTTCTTTCGAGCCTAAAGCCTTCATTTTCAAACAGCTGCAAGGCTTCATCTTCGCTGACTCTCATGTGTGATGGAGGACCATGCTCTGAATTCTTGTTCCTATCCCAGTCCACGTCAACCACTTTCGCTTCCCTCTTGCAGATTCTCCTCACTTCTTTGAGAAATTCTCTCTTTTCAGGCAAATCATGAAGCACGTTTGCAAAGAATGCTATATCGATTATTCCCCCAGGCAACCCTGTAAAGGTTACGTCAGAGCAGATAAGCTCAACATTTCTCTTTCCTATTTTTAACAGTTCTTTTCTAAGCAGGTCAAGCATTCTTGGGTCAGAATCAACAGCAAAAATCCTCCCATTCTTCCCTATCCTTTTGGCAAAGGCCAAGGTAAAATAGCCTGGACCACAGCCCAGGTCGCATACATAGCAATCTTTTTTGATCTCTAACTGCGATATTACCTTATCAGCATCCTGCCATCTTCTTCTTTCGTCTGAAAGCAGAATTCTTGCAAATTCATCATGGTGCATGAATGTCAAGCTATTTCAGGATTAGATAAACATGATGGTTTGAGCTGTTAACTTTCTTCTCTAACGACTAGGTTGTAAGCCACTTCGCTTAGCTCACTTCTTCCTTCGTTGATGAAAAGATGTCTTGTCTGGGTGAGCTCTAGCACTCCTTCAAGCCCCAGTTCCCTCCCAATACCACTCTTTTTGAAACCTCCTCTCGGAGCTGCAGCTGAAAGTAGATGGTATTCGTTAATCCATACTGTCCCTGCAAGTATGTTTTCGGCAACTCTCTTTGCTCTGCTGAGGTCAGAACTCCATACACCTGCAGCTAGGCCATAATCAGTTTCGTTTGCTATCTGTATGGCTTCTTCTTCGTCATCGAATTCCATCACTGCAAGCACTGGACCGAATATCTCTTCTCTTGCTGCATCCATATCTTTGCTGACGTTACCTATTATGCTTGGGGGATAGTATATGCCTCTTTCAGGCACCAGGGTTGAGATATCTTTAGAGTATACAAGCTTTGCCCCGCTATTCAGGGTTGACTCCACCATATTCTGTATCTTCCTTCTCTGCTCCAAAGTCGTTATTGCGCTCATGTCTGTCTCCATATCAAGAGGGTTGCCAGCTTTCATCTTTTCTAAGTATGATAGCATTTTATTCAAAAGCTTATCTTTGATGCTCGTTTGAACAAGCAACCTGCTTCCAGATTCACAAAGCTGGCCAGAATTGAGGTATATGCCGAATAGAACTCCTTTTGCAGCTCTACTTATATCAGCATCTTCAAACACAATATTTGGAGATTTGCCTCCGAGCTCCAGAGTCAGCCTCTTCAGAGTTGAAGAAGACCTCTTTGCAACCTCTAGACCTGTTCTTGTAGAACCTGTGAAGCTCACATGGTTCACCTTTGGGCTTTCAATAAGGGCATTACCCACGACGTTAGCTTCTCCGACTACAACATTAAGTACTCCATCTGGTAACCCTGCCCTTTTTGCATCTTCTGCAAGCTCAAGTGCGGTCAGGGGAGTATAATGTGATGGCTTCAGCACTACACAATTGCCTGCAAGCAAGGCCGGAGCTATTTTCCATACAGCCATAAGGAAGGGGACATTCCAAGGGGCTATTGCCGCTACAACTCCGAGTGGTAGATACTGAACTATCCCCCTTGTCCCAGGGTATTCTGGATGCTCTATCTCTCTTTGGGGATTGAATTCTTTCATCTTTGCAAAGTATGATATATGCTCTATCCCCAGAGGGATATCCATAAACGTACTTTGTCTTATAGTCTTTCCAGTGTTCAGGGACTCAACTCTGGCATACTCTTCAGACCTTTCTTGCACAATTTCTGCAAGTCTAAGAAGTAATTTTTGCCTCTCCTGCAGAGAAGTCCTTGACCAGACACCTTTGAAGGCATCTTCTGAGCTATCTATCGCTTCTCTAGCTTTATCATAACCGGCTTTTGTTATTGTTGCAACTTCAGATCCATCAGCAGGGCTGTATATTTTCTCCTCTTCACCATCATAATCATATTTACCAGAAATAAAATTCCCATATTTTTTCAATTGCATCATGTTGCTCAAACCACCTGCATTAATATCCTTCTGATATCATCCCTATTGGCATCCCTTGCGTTAGTAGTCACACCTGTCGATTCGCTTGCTAGGTCAACAAGCTTATCTACGATGCTAGTGTATCTTTGCATATCAATACCAGCCTGCCTTATGCTGAGAGGCTGGCCTATCTCTTCAAAATATCTTCTCAAAGTTGAATGCAGTTCATTTGTCTTGTATTTGTCAGGGAATACTTCGTTCAATCTGGAATACCTCTCAATTATTGAATCATTGTTGAACTCTACAACGCTGGGCAGATAAAGGCCGACACAAAGACCGTGCGGCAATTTGAAAACACCCCCAACTGCATGTCCCAGTGCATGGGCAAGACCTATCTGAGAATTTGAGAAAGAAAGCCCTGCCATCGAGGCACCTATGTGTATCTTCTCTCTGGCATCTATATCACCAGGCTCCGAAAGGACTTTGGGCAAGTTGGGTGTTATGAGTTCCAAAGCTTTTTCAGCAAGAGCATCTGAGTAGTGATTTCTCCAGCTGCTACCGTAGGCTTCTATCGCATGTGCAATTGCATCCACTGCAGTATTTCGACTCTGCTCCTTTGGCAAATCAACTACAAGGCTAGGGTCAAGAATAGCTACGTCAGGCATTATCTCCTTTGATGCCAACTCCACCTTTCTTCCCTCTTCCTCCGATACAACAGCTGCCCAGCTGCACTCTGAGCCTGTACCACTTGTAGTCGGTATTGCTGCAAGTCTGCTCTTTCTCCGTAGATTCAGCTTAACCAGAGGGGTAATATCGTATACAGATAGGTCAGGTCTTTCATAAAGTGTGAACAGAACTTTTGCAGTATCTATTACGGAACCCCCTCCAACAGCTAGAAACCAGTCTGGAGCGTAATCTATCACCCTGCTGAGGGATCTAGACATTTCTGAGAAAGTAGGCTCTGGCGTTATATCAGCAACTATCGTTGTCTTTACTTCTTCAGGTATGCTAGCTAACACTTTACCCATAACCTTACTCTCCTTTAGAAACCTATCGGTTACTATCACTGCTTTCTTCATGTCCAGAGATGATAAGTATGATAATGCGTCGGAGCCATATACGATTTCGGGAGACCTAAAAAACCACATTAAGCCTCATCCAATCAGAATTCTGTCTGAACAAGAGTTGCAGTATTGACCATTTCCTTTGCGGCCTTCGTGTACCTCATTATCTTCATCATCGACCCCTCAAGCTTGAACTTCCCTGTCAGTATCCCTTGAATCGGGTCTATCTGCTTATCAATCAGCTTTCTCCAGTTCGAGTATGGTCCCCTATATGTGAATGCAGCCTTTGGCAGGTTTTCAAGTGAATCTGAATAAATTGCCTTTCTGCATTCTCCGTGGTAAAGGTCAAGATAGATGTAGCTGTTCTTGGGGAAGGAATCGTCCTTCTCAACTACAAACATTATATCTCCTTCCCAAGTCTTAGCAGCATCCTTGTAAGACTGGTTTTCGTTCAGCTTCTTCGCATATTCCTCTACCCATTCAGGGCTAGGAAATTTTACCACGAACTGACAGAGCCTTAGTTTTAATATAAACGTTTCTAAAGCAGCTTTCCGGGATTCATTATCCTTTTATCATCTACTGCGTTTTTGATTTTATTAAGAAGAGAGTAAGGTATCTCTTTTCTGACCATACCAGACTTCAGCATTCCAACGCCATGATGATGAGATATTGTTGCATTGTTCGAAATGCAAGCATCCTCTATTCTCTGCCAGACGCTACTATAAACTTCCTTTGATGCATCAAGAACTATGCTGAAATAGATGCAGGCTCCTTCATCATATATATGCGAAACGTGGGCTCCGACCGCATGCACTCCGTTCAGAGAGCTGACAGACCTCTCTACATCTTCATACAGTTTGTAAATTCTACTCCATACCCCAGCGACTTCCGCAGTCTCGACTATCATGTTTGCTTTGGAAAAGAACTCCATCTGCTCCCTGAACATGTATCTTGAGGCCAACCATTTATCCACGTAACTTTCATCTTCCCAACTTGCATCCCTTTTCTCGATCATCTCCTTTAATTCTTCTAAAAACGAGTCCATTAGTTTGTTGCTTCTGAAGTAATAGATCAAAAGCATCATCGCCTTTTTGGTTCCAAAGAGAAAATTCGATTCCTCTTCGTTGTAAATTCTACATAACGCTGGCTTTACATCAAATTCAAGCAGCTCTTTTGCGGTATAAACAGCCTGCCTGAATGTAGGAAAGGATAATGCAAATTTGCAACTAATTTTAGGGATTTTGTGCATTCTCATCGTTGCTGAGACTATAATACCCAGCATTCCCTCGGCCCCTATAAACAGCCTTGCTATGTCAGGCCCTGTTGATGACCTTGGTGCCAGCGGCTTCTTTGTATCTATTAGATCTCCATCCGGCAGTGCAATCCTGAGAGATATGCAAGAATCTTCAACACCTCCGTAATAATTGCTGAATTCCCCTGTACCCATAGTCGAGATGAAACCTCCTATCGTCGCAAGTTCGAACGATTGAGGAAAATGGCCAAGAGTGTAGCCATAACCTTTCAAAACTTCTTCTACTTCTTTCAGTTTAGCTCCAGCTTCAACTGTAACTATATTATCTTCAGCATTTATGCTGACGATTCTGTTCATTTCAGACATATCTATGACAATTCCTTTCAAAGGTACAGAAGCACCTGTCACTGAGCTTCCTCCTCCCCTGCAAGTTACTTCTATGCCTTTCTCGTAGCAAAATTTGAGGACTTGGCTAACTTCTTTTTCATTTGCTGGCCTTACTGCTGCAAGGCAATTGCCCACCTTGCCAGCTATTTTGCTGTAGACCCACCAGTCCTCTTCATAGATTTCTTTGTCTTGCAGAACTTCGACTATATTTTTGAGTTCTTCAACGATTTTAGAGTCTTTTTCCATAGCAAATACTCTTCCTCAATCCCTAGCTCTGACTTCCCCTTAATTACATCTATTTCCCTTCTGGTTGATTCTAGCTCATTCAGTTTCAGCTTCCCCTTAGAGAGCAACTGTAGTATAGCTAAGCCTCTCTGAGTTGCCTCAACATCCTTCTGCCTCTCTACTGGAAGTGAAGTGACCGAAGAAACAATACTCAAAAGTCTATTACTTAGGGACAATTTGCCATCAGCTCTTATAACTTCAACTCTTTGCCTTGATTTCTCGACCACCATTCTGACATGGAACGCTATAGCCTTAAGAAGAGCATCGATAATAGCTGCTCTATCTGTAGCTAGTTCTAGACCCTTTATCAATCCTTTCGCATCAGGCACATTGGGTATCTGAAGACCCGCTAGAGAAGGAATAAAGATAACACTGCTTGATGAGCTCTCCTCCAGTTCTGAATAACTCTTAGCTATTCCCAGCCTAAATAAGAGCTGAAGAGCGGATCCTGTTGTAGGCAAGTACCCTTCAACTCCATAAACTGTTTTGCCTCTATCTCTCAGTATTACTAAAGGTATCAGTCCTGGAATTCTTGTATAATCTTCTACCGCTATATCGACAAAAGTTCCTGTTCCGTTTGTAACCTTACATACCTTGCTGCTTGTAGCTGCTTCAGCTATGCAAGCTGCCTGCTGGTCTGCTATCATCGCATTAATCTCTACTCCTTGATAGTCTCCGATGCTCTCTGTATTATCCATAATTTCGGGTAGTTGCTGCTTTATACCCAGCAATGAAAATATGGCACCAATCTTCTTAAAGTTTGAAGGGTTAACCAATCCTGTCATAGCAGAGTTGGTGGCGTCGCTGATGAATTTCTTTGTCAGATTATATGCTATGAAAGAATCGAGAGTCCATACCATGGCTCCTTCATTTCCTTCTGCAGCATCCCTTGCAGCAAGATACCTGAGCACTGGAGAATTTGGTGAGATAACAAGGTCAAGAGGGCTGAAATTTCCCATAAATCTGACAAGCTTTGAAAGCTTCATGTATTTCTCTTTTGTAGATGGACTTAGCCAGGTGATTATTCTGGATAGAGGCTTCCCTTCTCTATCCCAGCAGACCATCGAAGACCTATAGCATGCTATTCCCGCACTTTTCGCTCCTTTTTCCTTTGCCTTCAGCAGAAATTTCTTAACGTAATCAAGCAGAATATTCGGGTCCTGAGTCCCGTCGGGAGCTAACGGTAAGGAAATGGATTCTTCGTACCTCTTCTTTAACTCCTCATCATAGATCGCAAGCTTGCAATTGCTGGTACCAACATCAATGCACGCATACATTTCCTGTTGCTAGGTATCAAAATGCAGATTAATATCTCATAGGGATAACTTCCTTGAAACAATCTCAGCAATGGCAGGTGCTGCTGTGAGGCCAGGCGACTCTATACCATGCAATATAGCAAGCTTACCTCTGTAGGTATCAGGAAAGAGTATGTTGAAGTCGCCGGTAGGCGAAAGAGGCCTTATACCAGCAAACGCTTTTATCATCTTTGCTTTCTCTTTCATCAACCAGCCAAATTTTCTTAAAAGTTGATTAACATCATCTTCATCAACCTCGAAATCCTCTTTACTCTTTGCTATCTTCAGAGTTGGTCCTATCGTAAAGGTTCCCCTTGTGGTTGGAATTATTGCTCCTCCTTTTGTCCTACCCCTTTGAATCAGGCTAAAAGGCGCCACTATATTCTCGAACCTTGGTCCTGAGAATTCTGCTATCACTCCCTTGCCTGGGGTTATAGGTTCCACTTCAATACCAAATCTCTTTGCAACCTCATCTGAATATAGGCCTGCTGCTATAACTGCGTTCTTCACCTTATAAATTCCGCGTACAGTTTCAATCATTATTCTCTGACTGCTGCCATCTTTTTCCATGTCTCCTCCAATTACAGCACCGTTAAAATGAAACTCGACCCCCTTATCTCTCAGGTATGAAAAGAGATTGTCTATCAACTGCTCAGTATTGATTATTCCATACCCTTCAACAACTATTCCTGCATTAACAGAATCTGATAACGATGGCTCTATCTTCTTCAGACCCTTTTTCCCCTTCAGTTCAATCCTGAATTCTTTGCCCAATTTTCTCCTCAAGTAAAGGTATCCTATAAATAATACAGGTACCCTAATTATACTCCTTACCGCAAGTATAGCCTTTACCCTTCTCATATCAACAGAAAGGTTCTTGCATATATCGTCATACATCTTATTACCTTGTCTTGCAAGTCTGCTCTTCAGAGAGTCAAAAGGAAGCTGGACCACATGTATGACTTCTGACTGCCTCGAAGTAACCCCTTTTCCTGCGGATTCTTCTTTGTCAAAAATCGCTATCTTGACACCTTTTCCAATAAGAGAATATGCAACCATAAGCCCGGTAATGCCAGCTCCGACTATAGCCAGGTCATAGTCAACGTTGCTCATTTCTCATGTTTTGCCATCTCTCTCAGAACTGATAAATCCTTTTGATCTTCCAGAAGAGAGATTATGTGATTAATGAATATACTGTTGAATCCGTTTGTGATGGAGATATTGCTCAAGCATCAAAAGACACGATGAAGATAGAGGTTGCTTAAAGGGGACTCAAACCTTTTTGTCCAGTCCAAACCGATTTAGCCAATCCTTAAATACGGCATAGGAAGCGCAGTTTGTCAGCGGCGATATTAATGAAGCAAAGATTAAGGGGAATATCAAGGATTGCCGCTGTCGCTCTTGTTATTCTTGTCCTGATAGTTGCTGGCTCAGCATACTATCTGTATTTCGCACAGCAGAACAGAGCACCCCAGCAGGCTGCACTGTCTGGTACGCTGAACGTTGCAGCATTCTCGGGGTATGATGACGCAGCTCTGAACCAGATAGCGAAGGACTTTATGGCAAAGTATCCAAATGTAACTGTGAACGTTCTGGGCATACCCTATGGACAGGCGGTGACAAAATACCTTTCAGTCTTTCAGAATAACCTGACTACGTATGACATAGTCGCTCTAGGCAGTGTAGGATTCATGGGATCTCTTTACCCGTATCTTCTTGACCTGAGACCATATCTGAACAATACTGCCTACTTTCCTAGCTCATACAATATGTCTGACGTCCTTCCTTCACTAATAAACCTCTACGGTTACAAGGGTGCAATTCTTGGCCTTCCTCAGGCAGGAGGGGCCATGCTGTTTTACTACAGACCAAGCTTCTTCAACAATGCAACTATTCAGCAACTTTTCCAGCAACAATTCGGCTATCAGCTTCAGGTTCCAACGACACTTTCCCAGGTAGTTGATATAGCTAAATTTGCGCAGACAAATAACTTCTACAAATATGGTATAATTCTTATGAGCGGTTCTGACGACGATGATGCTTCTCAGACATATCTTGCAATAATGTCTGGCTTAAGGGTCAGCTCAGCATCCCAGTATGGACAAGTCACTGCTCCATATGGAGTGCTATTCGACAGCAATGGCAAGCTACTTCTAAACAGCTCAATAGGGGTGCAGGCTTTGACAACTTACATTCAGCTCGTCAAGTACAGCGAATCTCCACTCAGTGCGAGCTATTCTACGACTCCTGGATACTTTGCTGCTGGCGATGCACCTATGATGATCTGGTGGAACCCCGCAGTCTTTTACCTTAACAATCCCAATAAGAGCAAGATAGTTGGCGACTGGATGGTTGCACCCAAGATGCCCGGAGGTTACAGCGTTCTGGGAGGTACAGGTTTGGCAATAGCCAAGAATACACAGAATAAACAGCTGGCGTTGACTTTTCTTGCCTTTGCTACCAGCCCCAACGAATCCATCTATTTTAACAAGTTAGATAGCCTGATGCCTTTCCGGTACAGCGTATTCAACAAAGTTGTCAGTTCTAATCCAACTATAAGCACACAGATAAACAACGTTGCTAGCACAATGACATACAGCGTTGAAGGTTCAGCCAATATACCATCCTGGCCTCAGATAAGCACAATATTCAGAACTACCATTCCTTCAATTTACAATGGAGTAATGACTCCACAGCAGGCTGCTAATGCTATGGCACAGCAGATAGCATCGATATCAACGTAGAAGGCAAGAGTGAAACTCTTGGGCTTCTCAAGAGCAACTAGAAGAGACAAAACTTGGTTTTTTCTACTTCTTCCTGCAATAGCCTACTTCCTTTTGTTTTTTGCTTATCCTCTATACAATTTATTTTACAATTCTCTCACAGCTCAGTCTGGTTCAATCACTTCACAGAACTTTTCTTATCTGCTAAAGGACCCGTATTTGCCCACAGTTCTCTGGGTGACTTTACTTTATGTTATAGGTGCAGTAGGACTTGAGATGCTTGCAGGAATATCCCTAGCAATAGTGGCTCAGAATCTTACGAACAAGGTCAGGGGGGCATTGCAAATAATTACAATATTGCCTTTGATGGTTCCACCTGTAATAGTTGGATTAATGTTCCTTCTGCTCTACGATACAAATTACGGGCCAATAGACTTCTTTCTCAGGTCATTGGGTTTACCTGCTCTTAACTGGCTTGGCAGTACAAATCTGGCTTTGCTGAGCGTCATTCTTGCCGATGTATGGAGGTATTCTCCTTTCGTCTTTCTGATAATCTTTGCTGCACTACAATCTGTTCCCTCACATCTGTACGAGGCCGCTATGCTTGAAGGTCCATCAAGGTGGCAGATGTTCAGACTGGTTACATTACCTATGATCAGACCAGCATTGGTAGTCGCTCTTCTTCTTGATACTATAGGTGTGCTTAAGGGGTTTGACCTTATTTACGTTCTCGAAGGAGGCGGCCCTGGCTTGGCAACTACTGTATTGAGCTATTACATTTACATATGGGGATTTGTCTACAACAACCCGCACATAGCTGCTGCACTCTCAATACTCTTTTTAGCAATAGTCCTAATTATAGTTGGAGCAACTATAAAATTCACAAAAATTGAAGAATATCTGGGGTTGAAGAGAAAATGAATTTTAGCAAAGTTATAGTAATCATAGCCGCAATCGCATTTTTCGTCTACTTCCTCTTTCCCATCTACTGGACATTCATAACTTCAATAAAGCAGTCAGTCGATATTTTTTCTTATCCCCCTATCTTCTTCCCCTCAAAGCCTACTTTCGAGAACTATTATGCTCCTTCACAAGAGTTCGGAGCCGTAAGCCTAACAGCCCTCAACAGCATTCCCTACATGGTCAGTTCCTTCGCAGTAGGCATAATAACAACACTGATAGGAACATTTCTCATAGGAGCTCCAGCAGCATATTCCATAGTCAGATTTTCAAAAGGGGGAAAGCTGTTCAGCAGGATGATACTGTTTATGATAATGGTTCCAGCTGCGGCTTTCATAATACCATTCTTCCAGATTGTCATTCATCTACATCTTGTAGACACTTGGTGGGGGCTTTCTCTTTCGTATCTGAGCTTCACAGTTCCATTTGCTACTTGGATGATGATGGGATACTTTTATGATATACCCGTAGAGGTTGAAGAAGCCGCACTGGTCGATGGAGTTTCAAGGATGAGAGCATTTTATGACGTTGCGATGAAGATGGTAGTACCTGGATTGACAGCAACTTCGATACTAGGCTTCATAACCTGTTGGAACGAATTTCTCTACGCTCTCATTCTTACTTTCAGCCCCTATAACTTCGGCTTTCCCCCTGTAGGTTCACAGACAGTGCCTGTCTTCATTTCAAGTTTTGTAGTTATAGAAAAGAGCTTTGCTTGGGGAGGACTGGCAGCAGCTGGTCTCTTTACAGCACTCCCTAGCATAATTCTGGGTCTTTACGCTCAAAAATATCTTGCAAGAGGTCTTACTCTTGGAGCTGTCAAGGGATGAAGCTAAATTATCTCATAAATGACCTTACCATCAGCATCTTTGGGTGCATCAATTCCGAGCAAGGACGATATTGTAACTGCAATATCCCTCAGCTCAGGCATACTGTGGACATGCTTATTTGCAACCTCTTTTCCTGATATTATTGTAAACGCATAATTTTCAAAGCCCTCGTAGGTTTCAGATGGAAGGTACGTGGTATGGTGTCCTCCCACTTCGTAGCTTTCCCTTACAGCAACCTCTAGCCTACTTTTATCGACTTTATCGAACCTTAAAGATGATACTGTCCCATCCCAGTTGGAATATGTAGGCTTGAAGAAGAAGAACGCATCGCCAAACCTATCGCTCGATTTACCTGACGGTAGGCTGCTTTTCTTCAGAATTGTCTTGATAACTCTTTCATTATTGTTAGGGTCTCTGATAGAAGACATGGCATCTATTGCAGCATCAAGCACTGATTCGTACTCCCATCTTTCAACAATTCCATTCTTCTCTCTTCCTTTAAGATTCACCCATAAATGCAATGGGTCATGGTAAACGAAGACTTGGCTGTTTTTCATATCAACCTCGTAATTCCCTTTATATTTCATCAGGCCTGATTCTGCAAGTGCAGCTTCTATCGATACGTAATTCCAACAAGGCAATGCTGAATGGTCCGATGTTACTACTATCATTGCATCTTTGCCTGCTGAGTTTACTATTCTACCTATCATATCATCTATTATTCTGTAAGAAGCCCTATAGATCTGCTCAACTCTTTCATTATTTCTTTCATCATAACTAGGAAAATTCTTGCAAAGAGATGAAAGATAGGTGTGGTTGAGTGAATCGATAAGATGGTAATGCATTATCAAGCTGTCGAACCCTTCATCTCTGAGTAAAAAAGACCCAGCCTTAGAAAACCACTCTGATTGAAAGGATGCGTGTTCCAGAACAAAAGAAGGAGAAAGGTTCGAGGGACCGTATGGCCTCTTTGGGTCGTCTGAGACAAAAGGTGTTTCAAGCCCCTCTATGTAAGGACCAGCAGCCTCCTTGATTTTTGTTTCTAATTCCTTTGAGCTGCACCATCCATCTGCTGAAAATATCTGAGTCAAATAAAGGATCAGGTTGCCACTGTCAATACTCTTCACCACCTTTGCCCTAAACACAGCATTTTTATCACCCAACTTTGTGTATATCCATTCAGACCACCCTCCTTCATTCACCTTTACGCTGAAATCATTTCCTTTAATAATCAAAGAAGAATCCCTGCGTTCTATTCCTATCTTCAGCACTCCTTCTTTGCTTTCGACAAATATCTCTCTGCTGCTATCTTCAATCTTGACATATGCCGGTCTTGTTCCCTTGATATCGTTGTTCAGCTCTTCAGGCTGGTCAGTTGAAAATATCTTTGGCTTGGCTATTCTCCATAAATCGCCCCCTGGAGTGAGACCCCCTATGACTACTCCATTCTTCAGCTGGCTGGGCCATCCAACAGGATAATTCAACACTGTAACTCTCCATCCTGAACGTTCAAGAACAGACCAGAGCATCTCAGAATTCACAAAGGAAGAATTCTGGGTTCTTCTAATGTATTGTCCCTCCTCTGCATCTTCTCCAGGTAGATGAGTAGAAAAGCTTACGACTCCATGGTTGAAGCTGCTTGAAGACGACATTAGTGTTGTCCAGTTTGTAGGTGTATCGACCGGTATAGATGGCAAAGACCTGAAAAATACTCCATTATTTATGAGCCTTTCAATGTTAGGAATCATTCCTTCTTCATAATACTTCTTTATCGAGGCGAACATTCCTCCGTCTATCCCTATGAAAACAAATTTTCTCTTCAATGCCTTATTGCTCCTTTTTTAGCTAGGATGATGCATCGTGATGTACTCCAACGGATTTAGCCTTTGGCTTCCCGCCTCAATGCTCTTGCTTAATATTTCATGAAGGTATGCCAGAGGCGCTTGCTCAGTGAGTGACAGCCCTTCCTGCGAGTTCAGGCATCTAAGGATGCCAAGCCTCTTGATAATCTTTGCAGAGTTCACGTTTCTAGCCAGTGTTTCAGAGCACTCTGAGCATTTATGCACTATATTTGCTACATTCTGCACTAGCTTACTACGAATTGATTTTAGCTCTATGCTATTTTTGTGCTCTTCAAAAGCTATCTTTCTGAGGTTTGTTGGTGTCAACATTACTCTATGTTTCTTGTATTCTTCTACTTTTTTTGCTCTCAGCATGTTATAAAGGTTGCATAACAACAGCAGGTTGCGCTTTAACCGCATCCCCTGCTCTGATACAGGAGAGATGCGATACTTGTAGGCTGGGTGCATCTGTCATGAATTATGCTCATACATATTTAACCTTTAATGATTCGCTTTAATCCCGCCCCTGATGGGTACGGGTTTCCCCGCTCGCAGGTGACAAACCGTTCTACTTCCAGCAACGTTTAAGATAAGAACTTTCAAAACCAGAACGCAGACGAATTGACAGTCTCAGTGCAGGGAATTACAAAGAAGTTCGGTACTGTTTCTGCAATCGATGATGTCAGCTTCGAAGTAAAAGATGGAGAATTTCTGGTTTTATTGGGTCCTTCAGGCTCAGGAAAGACAACGACTCTGAGGTGCATAGCTGGTCTCGAGACTGTAGATTCGGGAAAGATAATCATAGACGGAAGCGATGTGACGGACCTGCCTCCCGGGAGAAGAGATGTAGCAATGGTCTTCCAGAATTATGCTCTATACCCCTACATGACAGTCTTCGAAAATATTGCTTTCCCCCTCAAAGTCAGAAAGGTCCCGAAAGAGGAGGTCGATTCAAGGGTAAAAGAAGTTGCAGAGTTTCTCAGGATTGCTCATCTGCTCGGGAGAAAGCCCAAACAGCTGAGTGGAGGCGAACAGCAGAGAGTTGCTCTCGGAAGAGCTATAATCAGGAAGCCTAAGGTTTTTCTGATGGATGAGCCTTTAAGCAACCTCGATGCCAAGCTGAGAATATACATGAGGGCTGAACTGAAGAAACTTCAGAGGGAACTTAAGACAAAGATGGTTTATGTTACACATGACCAGGCTGAAGCAATGACTATGGCAGACAGAATAGCAGTCTTCAATTCTGGCAGAATTCAGCAGCTAGATACTCCCTTGGACCTTTACATGAAACCCAAGAATACCTTTGTTGCAGGCTTTATAGGAGCTCCAGCGATGAACCTTATCCCCGTTTCTATAGTCCAGAAAGAAAATTCTTTTTTCGCTGAAACCTCAGCTTTCTCTTACAAACTACCAAATACACTAGCTGAGAAGCTAAAGATGGCTGGTCTGCTGGATAAAGGAAAAATGAATGCAATTCTCGGAATAAGACCAGAAGATATAATGATAGTCCAGCCTGGTTCACCTAATTCTTTCAACATGCAAGTATTCATGGTTGAGCCACTGGGCTCTGAAACAATAATAGACATCAGTATCGACGATTCCTTGATAAAGCTGAAGCACGATAAGGCTGTACAAACGAGCGTGGGGGAGCAGATAGCTATATCTTTTAGAGATGAAGCAGTTCATATATTTGACCCAGCAACAGGGAAAAATGTCAGCTGAGGTAAAATCTTTATCGATGAACGTTTTTAACCCTCTCGATTCTTATCTGAGATAATGAGGCCTGTATCTTTTGCAGCATTAATTATAATAATAATTGCAATGTCATACTTTTCTCAGGGAATCCAGCTCCTGAGCCCTGCAAGCGGAGCATGGATTGTAATAAAGGGCTCTGGGCTATCCTCTCAGCATCTTTCAATACAGGGTTTACAAAGAAATGTAACTATTAGTATAGATTCTACGGGAATGGCCCACATATATGCCTACAACGACCACGACCTCTTCTTTGCTCAGGGTTTCTATTCAGCCTATCAAAGGTTAGACCAGATGGAATTTCAGGCTATACTTGCCAGCGGAAACCTTAGCAAATATATAGGAAAGTCTGGTCTTGCTTCAGACAAAACGATGCTTCTTTTAGGTCTATCAAGAAATGCCTACTTGCTGCAGAACAATCTGAGCACCAAATATCCTTCATACTACGCGTTAATTCAGGATTTCAGTGATGGAATAAATTCATACATACACAGCAACTACTACGTAACCCCACTGGTCTTCAAGCTAGCTGGTATAAGGCCTTTTGACTGGTCTCCTTTTTATTCACTAGTATGGCAGGAATACATGAGCTGGTCTCTCACTACTGGCGCAAGTGAGCCCCTAGCCTATTCTCTTCTTTATACTAGCGTTGCTCCCTCCTTGGCAGAACAGCTCTGGCCGTATTACCCATATTATACTGAAAATGCAACTGTTATACCTGGAGACGGAGAGGTGAACAACTACAGCTTGAGCAGGCAGGGTATATCTCCATCTTATCTATGGTCTCTCGACTGGGTTCAAACCTGGGCAACGGGTGTAAACACTTCTCTTCTCAGTCGTTTGACCCCTCTCATTCGCTACGCTTTATCGAACATATCAGACCCTTACATGTCTTCTTTTGCCCATAGCTTTGTAGGCAGCAACAGCTGGGTTATAACATCTGGATTCAGCTCAACTGGCTCACCTATGCTGGCAAATGACCCACATTTACCACTTTATTCTCCCTCGTTATGGCTACCCGTGCAGCTGGTTGACCCAAACTTCAACGTAACTGGATGGGAGCTTGTGGGTGAGCCTGGAGTATTGATAGGTCATACCGCTCATACAGCTTGGGGATTGACAACTCCAGAAGGCAATTCTGCAAATGTATACCTTGAGATATTGAACGGGCCAAGCTACCTTTTTGACGGTAAATGGTATCCTATGCAAAATGTAAATTACAAGCTGGCCAATGGTAACTATACTGTGTATTACACAAACAATGGGCCCCTAATTGCAAGGTTGAGTGTTGATGGCAACGAATATGGTATATCTTTGAACTGGGTTGCTTCAAGGGGGGATTCCTATGACCTGCTTGCTGAAATGAAGCTTGATAATTCATCGACTTACCAAGATATGTTAAACGCTTTGAGATACTGGGGTTCACCTCCTCAGAATTTTGCTCTTGTATCAACTGACCATGCTGGCTACATAACTGCAGGCTATTACCCGCTGATAAACGAAACATTACCGAACGGGCAGAAGGTTCAGGTGATAGGTTCCAGGTCAATACTTAACGGCACAATTGATAGCTACGAACCTGCAGGCCTTGTTCCGTTTAACTATCTACCTCAAGCTATCGATCCTGAAAGAGGATACATGTATGCTCCCAATCAGCCTACAGTCTGGAAAAATTATCCCTACCCCTTCATAGGGGGTTACTGGGCATCAGGAGGCAGGGCACAGGCAATAAACAACTTTATCAGCTCAAAGAGCAGCTTTACTATACAGCAGATGATGCAGCTTCAATCCAACATAACAGACTATTGGGCTGTGCAGCTTAACAGGCTGTTTTTGAATTCTCTGTTCAATATGGGCAAAACAGGCTTGGAGCAGCAGGCATATGACTATCTATCTTCATGGGATGGAACTGCTTCAACAGACTCTGTAGGAATGACAGTATACTGGTATACCTTATCCGAACTTGATAACATCAGCTATGGCAAGATTTATGCCCAGTATAACCTTACAAGCCTTCCTATGCCTTTCGCTTCCACGACAATATATCTGGCTCTAAACCAGCCAAATTCATCGATATTTTCAGGCAGCTTTGATAATTCTGTCAGAACTGCCTTTGCTTTAGCAGTTTCATTGCTTGAAAAGAGCTTGGGTAGCAACGTCAGCAGTTGGCAGTGGGGAAAAGTGCATATGCTTCAAATACAGAGTTACAGCGGTCTCTCTGAACTTTCTCTTGGTCCCTATCCTATATGGGGGGATAGCCATACCGTCAGCGTGGGAGGAGTTCCTGAAGAGCTAGTTGTTCCTGAGCCCTATGTCAGAGTTGGTTCCTCTCTTCGTTTCATAGCGTCTCCTCTGACTGGTCAATTCTTTGGAGTAATACCAGGCGGAGCAAGCAGCAATATACTCAGCAACTTCTATAGCAATCAGCTTCAATTCTGGTTGAATCATCAATACTACGATATGAATAATCAATCAACTGTTGTGAGGTGGGAGTTGGGTTGAAGTTTTATCAGACGGTTGCGTCCCTGGCGTTGAGCATCATTATAGCATATCTATCTTTGCTTTATACACCTTTTGCAGCTATGGGGATTGTAGTGGCTTTACCTTTATTCATCTTCAAACCACTGAGGTCTTTTGTAGCAGGCCTTGTTATAGGCCTCTTTTCTTCGTTGTCAATGTACCTTATATATCCACTTTCCAAGGTTTCTCAGCTTGCATCAATACTGGGCTCAATATCAGGCATTCCTTCGATACTGGTAATTCTGCTTTATCCCGTTCTCTTTTCTCTTATGGCTGCATTTTCAGGAGCAATGTGGTCTGAAATTGCCTCCGCATTAGGCAGGAGAAGAGCTGCAAGGCGGAATGTCCAGTCTATCCCATCGTAAACTACCCCGCCCTTACGGATGGGGCTTTGGGGTTTCCAGTGGACTTCACGTCGCACCTTCATCTCCCCTTCAGGGTGTTTACAGACCCCCGACCCGTACCTCTCGTTAAGGCACGGGCTATGTTAACAACCTCTACCATGGCTCGCT
>Ga0209012_1001095_pt1 | contig 30701 bp, 22 predicted proteins | sample RS3BMetagenome_FD_184735 | JGI IMG/M metagenome (GOLD analysis project Ga0209012, IMG submission 184735) | Ferric oxide microbial mat and aquatic microbial communities from Rainbow Spring, Yellowstone National Park, USA - RS3B (SPAdes) (version 3) ...
TCTTCCGGACCGACCGCGAATGGCGCTTCGTCCACGACCGCGTGCAGCAAGCCGCCTACGCGCTGATCCCCGAGGGCGAGCGCAGCGCGATGCACCTGCGCGTGGCGCGGCAGCTGCTCGCCGAGGCGGCCGGAAGCGAAGGCAGCGCGCGACTCTTCGATCTGGTGAGCCAGTTCGATCGCGCCGCGGCGCTCGTCGTCGAACGCGAGGAGCGCGAGCGCGTCGCGGCGCTCCACCTCGCGGCAGGACGGCGGGCCCGCGCGAGCGCCGCCTACCAGGCGGCGGCACGCTGGTTCGCAGCCGGCGCGGCGCTCCTTCCGGCCGACGCGTGGTCGACGCGCAGGGAGCTCGCGTGGGGCCTGAGCCTCGGGCGCGCCGAGTGCGAGTACCTGATCGGACACTTCGAGCAAGCGGAGCGCCTGCTCGACGCGCTGTCCGAGCGTGCCCGCGGCGCCGAGGTGGCCCGAGCCGCTCTCGTGCGCATCGACCTGCACCTGACCCGAAACGAGGTGGCGCGCGCCGTGGAGGTCGGCGTCGAGTGCCTCGCGCGCTTCGGCATCCGCCTGCCGCGCCGCCCCACCGCCGCGGACGTCGAGGCGCAGTGCGCGGAAATCCGTCGGGCCCTCGGCGAGCGCACCCCGCGGGATCTGCTCGACCTGCCGCTTCTGGACGACCCGGAGCTCCGCCCCGTGATGGACGTGCTCGCGGACCTCACGCCCGCCCTCCTCTTCACCGACCACAACCTCTTCCTCGTCGCGCTCGGCCGACTGACCCTTTTGGGCCTGGCGCACGGACACGGCGAATGCTCGCCGATCGGCTACCTGGGCTTCGGGATGGCGCTGGGCACGACGCTCGGCCGCTACGAGGAGGGTTGGCGCTTCGCCAAGCTGTCGGCGGACTTGAGCGACAAGCACCATTTCGTCGCGCACCGGCCGATGGCGCTGATGGTCCTCGGGAGCATGGTCGCCCCCTGGACGCAGGCCCTGCAGGCGAGCATCGCGTACGTCGAGGCAGCGCTGGAAGCGGCCGTCGCCGACGGCGATCTGGTGCGCGAGTGCTTCAGCGCCGCGCAGATCGTCCAGCTCCGCCTCGTGCAGGGCGTCTCCCTCGACGATCTCGCCCGCGACATCGCCGTGCGCGAGGAGCTCGTGCGCAAGCGGGGCTACGCCGAGACGGCCGCCTCGATCGAGGACACCGCGCGGCTCGTCCGGTCGCTGCGCGGGCTGACGGCGCGCTTCGGCGCCCTCGACGAGCCCGGGTTCGACGAGCGATCGCACGAGGCGCGGATCGCGCTCAGCGAGACGCTCCTGCGCGTGTCGCGCTACTTCGTCGGCAAGCTCCAGGCGCGATTCCTCGCGGGGGCGTTCGACGAGGCGCTCGCCGCGGCCGCCGAGGCGAGGAGCCTGCTCTGGGCGTCGTTCGCGCAGATCGAGACGCTGGAGCACACGTTCTACGAGGCGCTCGCGCACGCCGCGCTTCACGACGCGGCCACGCCGGACCGACGCGCGGCCCACCTCGAGCGCCTGCGCGCGGCCGAGGCCACGCTCCGCGCCTGGGCGGCGCACGGTCGCGAGCACTTCGGGGCTCGCCACGCGCTCGTCGCCGCCGAGCTGGCGCGCATCGAGGAACGCTGGTGCGACGCGATGCTCGGCTACGAGGAGGCCGCCCGCGTCGCGCGCGGAGCGGGCATCACCCCCGTCGAGGCGCTGGCGTTCGAGCTCGAGTCGGCCTTCTTTCGCGCGCGCGGGTCCGAGCTCGTCGCGACGGTCCTGCTGTCGGAGGCGCGCTCGGCGTACGCCCGCTGGGGCGCCGACGGCAAGGTGCGGCAGCTCGATCGCGAGCACCCCGAGATCGTCGAACGCAAGCCGCTGGTACCGACGCTCACGCTCGCGGTGCGCGCCGACCAGATCGACCTGCTCGCGATCGTGAAGGCCTCGCAGGCCATCTCGAGCGAGACCGGGCTCGAGGCGCTCGCGGCCACGCTCATCCGGATCGCCGTCGAGCAGAGCGGGGCGCGGCGAGGCTGCCTCCTCCTCGATTGCCAGGGGCTCCACGCCGCCGCCGAGGCGCTCGTCGGCGAGCGCGGCATCGACGTGAACGTGGCCCCCGCGATCGGCCGGCCCGACGTACCGCTCGCGATCGTCGAGTGCGTGCGGCGCTCTCGCGAGTCGCTGATCCTCGAGGACGCGACGGCGTCGAAGCGCTTCGGGTCGGACGAGTACGTCACGCGCGCGCGGCCTCGGTCCGTGCTCTGCCTTCCCCTCGTGCAGGGCGCCACGGTGAACGGCGTGCTGTACCTGGAGAACGATCTGCTTCCGGGCGTCTTCACGCCCGATCGGGTCACGCTCCTCGAGCTGATCGCGGCGCAGGCGGCCATCTCGCTCGAGAACGTGTACCTGCTGCGTGCGACGCAGCAGGCGGTTCGCCTGCGCGACGAGTTCGTCAGCATCGCGTCGCACGAGCTGTACACGCCGATGACGTCGCTCGGCCTGATGCTGCAGATCCTCGCGCGGCGGGTCGCGCAGCCCGGCTCCTCCGAGCACGCGGAGCTGCGCGGCCCCGTCCAGCGGATCGTGCGGCAGGAGGAGCGGCTCGTGCGCCTCGTCCACGACCTGCTCGACGTCTCGCGCATCGAGGCCGGCCGGCTCGTGCTCGAGCCGGCGTCGACGGACCTGGTCGAGCTGGTGAACGAGGTCGTCGCGCGCTTCGAGGCCGACATCGCGCGCTCCGGCTCCACGGCGTCGGTTCGAAGCGACGGGCCCGTCGTCGGTGGCTGGGATCGATCGCGACTGGATCAGGTCGTGACCAACCTGCTCTCGAACGCCATCAAGTTCGGCGACGGCAAGCCGATCGAGCTGGCGGTCGAACGGCTCGGCGAGAGGGCGCGCCTGCGCGTGCGCGATCACGGAATCGGCATCGCGCCCGAGCGGCAGACGCACCTGTTCGAGCGCTTCGAGCGCGCGGTGTCGGCGCAGCACTACGGCGGCCTCGGTCTCGGTCTCTACGTCAGCCGCCGGATCGTCGAGGCGCACGGCGGGACCATCCGCGTCGAGAGCCGGGCGGGGGAGGGGGCGACCTTCGTCGTCGATCTGCCGTGCGCGGACGTCCCGCCCCGCGGCGCGTGAGGCGCGTCAGTGCTGCGACTGGCACACCAGGCAGCCGTCGCCCGTGCAGTCGGGGCGCGCGACGCACGAGCCGAGCTTGCCGGGCGCGTACTGGCAGCTCTCGCCGAACGTGGTGCACGCCGAGGGACCGCTGCCGGACGACGAAGGCGACGGTGAGGAGCCGTTCGATCGCGAAGGGCAGCCGCCAAGCGCGAGGGTGAAGGCGGCGAGCAGGGGAGCGAACGCGATCGCGCGCATGGCGGCGAGCATAACCCGCCGGAGAGGGCGGCCGACGCGGCGGATGAAGCCGCGACGTCGCGGAGCGAGGCGGCCGGGACGCGAGGAAAGGCCGCCCGCACGCGGAGGAAAGCGCCCCGCCCGGCGTGCGATCGCCTCCGGACGTCGAGCGAGGCGGCCCGCGCGCGATGCGAACGGCTTCGCACCTCGGCCGATGCGGCCCATCCGCGGCGCGGGCCGCGTCCTCCAGCGAGCGGGCCGCTTCACCCGCCGGATTGGCCGCCTCGTCCGCGGCGCTGGCCGCTTCTCCCGCCGGCTTGGCCGCCTCGCACGCGGGACGGGCCGCTTCGTCCCGCGCATGGGCCGCATCGTCCGGCGTGGTGGCCGCCTTCCCGCGCCCGCGGGCCGCTTCGGGCGGCGTGCCGGCCGCCTCTCTGCGCTACACCGGAGCTCATGCCGTACACGATGCAGCACCTCATCGAGCAGAGCGGCCTCGCCGCGCGCACGATTCGCCATTACGTCGAGCGTGGGCTCATCCCGCGGCCACGCGGGCTGGGTCCCGCGGCCGAGTACGACGAGGAGCACCTGGCGCGGGCCGTCGCCATCGCCCGCATGCGCGCGCGCGGGATGAGCGTCGACGCGATCGCGGAGCACGTCCGCGGCTGGACGACGGCCAGGTTCAAGCGATACGTGCGCGACACCGATCCCGCGCCCGAGCCCCCGCCTGCGCCGGCGCCCGCACCCGCCCCGCCGCCCGCGTCCGCACCGGCGCGTGCGCTCGCGCCCGACGACGCCGTCGACGGCGAGCCCGTCCTGCCCCCCGGCGCGCCGCCGCGTGCGCGCCTGCGCGGCGGCGAGGACGACGCTTCGCGCGTCGACGGGGCGATCGACGCCGTGAGCGACGACGCCCGCCTCCCCGACGCGCCGGCGTGGCGCATCTACTCGCTCATCACCGGGCTCGGGCTCATGGTGGACGTCGACGCGCCGCCGGTCGTGCACGTCGTCGCGCGCGAGATCTTGGCTCGCTACGGCCGGCGGCGGGCGTGAGCGAGACCGCGCGCCCCTGGCGCCCGGCCGCCCAGCGGGGCGACGCGCCGGGTGCGCGCCAGGATCGCGTCGATCGCGGCTTGATTGTCGGCCATCCGTGCCTAGCTTGCCCATGTGATCGCCCGGAAGCCATCCCCCGACGTCGACTATCGCCCGCGTCAGCCGCTCGACCCGGCGCTCGCGGCCGCGCGCGAGCGGCTCGCGCGCATCGAGCCCGGCGGCACGCCGGCGCGTCCCGTCGAGGTGGAATCGGCGTCCCAGATCGAGGTGCGCGCGCTCGGCACGCCGTGCCTGCGCTGCCAGGGCCCCTACCGGCTCGACGAGCACACGGCCGAGCGGGTCGGCGGCCAGCCCGTCCGCGTGGTGCGCCTCCACTGCGGCCACTGCGGCGCGCGCCGCATCCTCTACTTCCGCGTCGCGCCGCCGAGCGCGAGCTGAGCGCCCGCGGCGCTCGCGGCCGAGGTGGCGTCACGCCTCGCGCTCGACGCGCGCGACGAGGCGACGAAGCCCCTCACGCAGCGGCTCCTCGGGCGTCAGCAGGCTGACGACGAGGTACGCCTCCAGCTCGAAGTCGAAGAAGTGCCCCGGGTGCACGAGCACGCCGTCGTGCTCGAGCAGCGCGAGCGTCCAGTCCTGTTCCGAGCGCGTCGCCGGCAGGCGCAGCGTGGCGTACCAGCCCCCCTCGACGTCGAGCAGCGACGCGGCCGAGCCGGCGACCGCGGCGCGCACGGCGGCCAGGTTCGCGCGCACGCGCGCGGCGATCGCCCCCTCGGCGACGGCGCGGCTGGCCAGCAGCGCCGGCGCGGCGTGCTGCACGGGCGTGCCCACCGACAGGAACGCGTCGGCGATCACCTCGAGCCGTGCGAGCGCCCCTGTGACGCGCGCGCCCTCGCCGCCGGCGGCGATCCACGCCAGCTTCATCTGCGGCAGCGCCGCGAGCTTCGACAGCCCGCCGAGCGCGAAGACGAGCGGCGCGTCGCCCGCCTCGAGCGCCGTCCACGCGCGCCCCGGGTCGTCGCGCAGCGGGTAGCGCGCGAAGACCTCGTCGCTCACGATCGGCAGCCCGAGCGACGCGAGCGCCGCCAGCTCGTCCTTCTTGAGGTACGAGCCGGTCGGGTTGTTGGGCGCGACCGACACGACCGCGCGCGTCCGCGCCCCCACGGCCGCCCGCACCGACGCGAGGTCGACGTGCCACGCCCCGTCGTACGCGAGCCGGTACGGCACCGCGCGCACCGACTCGAGCCGGGCCAGGTGCTCGAAGAGCGGATAGCTCGGCGTCGGCACGAGCACCTCGTCGCCCGGATCGCACAGCAGCTTGAAGAGGAACGCGTACGCCTCGCTGGTGCTCGCCGTCAGCACGACGCGCGCGGCGTCGACCCCGAGCTCGCGCGCGACCGCCTCGCGCGCCGAGGGCAGCCCGAAGGGCAGCGGCTCGTAGGCGAGCGCGCGCGGCGACGCGATGGCGGCCAGGATGGCGTCGCCGTCGTAGGGGACGCCGGCGCGGGTCGGGTTGGACTCGGTCAGATCGAGGATCGGCCGGCCCGCGGCGCGCGCCCGATCGACGGCGAGCGCGAGCGGGTTGGGCGAGAGGTCGAACGCCGAGCGGGACGGGAGCATGCCGCCGGGCCGCATAGCATGGCATCGACGCCGGGCGCCCTCGGCCCTACGGATCGCCGCAGCCATGGCCTCCGCCGATCCCAGCGCGCCGCTGCGCCACGACGTGTCCACGCTGGGCCACCTGCTCGGCGAGACGCTCATCGAGCAGGAAGGGCGCGACTTCTTCGATCTCGAGGAGCGCATCCGTGCGCTCGCCAAACAGCGGCGGGCCGCCGGCGGGCGCGGGCGGGCGAAGGCGAACGCGGCGCTGCGCGAGGCGATTGCCGCCCTCGACACGCCGGCCGCCGAGCGCGTCGCCCGGGCGTTCGCGCACTACTTCCAGGTCGTCAACCTGGCCGAGCAGTACCACCGCGTGCGACGTCGCCGCGACTACGAGCGCACCGGCGAGGCCCAGCGCGGCTCGCTCGCCGAGATCGCGCCGCTGCTCGCGCGCCACGCCACGCGCGAGGAGCTCTCGGCGCTGCTCGCCGGCGCGAACGTCGAGCTGGTCTTCACCGCGCACCCCACAGAGGCCCAGCGGCGCACCGTGCTCGAGAAGCACCGGCGCATCGCCGACGTGCTCGACGCGCTCGACCGCGGGAGGCCCACGCCGTCGGAGCTGCGGTCCTGGCGCGGCGGCCTGCGCGAGGAGATCACGGTGCTCTGGCAGACCGACGAGATCCGTCACGAGCGCCCGCGCGTCGGCGACGAGGTGAAGAACGCGCTCTACTACCTGGAGGAGATCCTCCATCCGCTGGTGCCGCGCGTCTACGAGCTGCTCGAAGAGACGCTGTCGGCGGCGTACGGCGCGCCCGTCGAGGTGCCGACGCTCCTGCGCTTCGGATCGTGGGTGGGCGCCGACATGGACGGCAATCCCAACGTCACTCCGGAGGTGGCGGTCGACACGGCGCTCGCGCAGGCGGCGCGCGCCGTCGCGCTGCACGCGCGCGAGGTGGCGAGGCTGGGCGGACGACTGTCGCAGAGCACGCGCCGCGTGCAGGTCAGCCAGGAGCTGCGCGATTCGCTGGCCCGCGAGGCCGCGGCGCACCCGCAGATGGCCGCGCAGCTCGAGCCGCGCACGCGCGACGAGCCGTACCGGCGCAAGCTGCGCTGGATCGAGGCGCGCCTGCAGGCGACGCACGACGCGTTCGTGCGCGCGCGCGCGGGCGCCGGTCGCCCCCCGGACCGGTTCGCGTACGAGGACGCGCGCGAGCTGCTGGACGACCTTGCCCTCGTCGAGCGGTCGCTCGCCGAGCACGCCGGGCGCCACGCGGGGCTCGCGCACGCGCGGGCGCTGCGCCGGCAGGTGGAGGTGTTCGGGTTCCACATGGCCAGGCTCGACGTGCGCGTGCCGGCCAAGTGGGTGCGCGACGCCGCGCGCGCCGCGCCGCGGCCGGAGGGGCCGGGCATGCGCGCGATGCAGGCGGTCGCCGAGATGCAGCAGCGCGCGACCCCGTCGAGCGCCGAGGCGTTCATTCTGAGCATGACCCACGGCCACGGCGACCTGCTCGACGCGCTGGTGCTGGCTCGCGAGGCGGGCCTGTACCGCCCCGACGACGGCCAGGCGACGGTCTCGATCGTGCCGCTCTTCGAGACGCTCGACGACCTGGAGCGCTGCCCGCGCGAGATGGAGCTCGCCTTCGCCGACGAGCGCTACGCGCGCTACCTGGACGCGCGCGGCCGCCGGCAAGAGGTGATGGTCGGCTACTCGGACTCCAACAAGGACGCCGGCATCCTGGCCTCGTCGTTCGCGCTCTACCGCGCGCAGCGCGCGCTCGCCGAGGTGTGCCGCCGCCACCGCGTCGAGGTCACGATCTTCCACGGGCGGGGCGGATCGATCGGCCGCGGCGGAGGGCCGTCGCAGCGCGCCATCGAGAGCCTGCCCCCCGGGTCGATCGCCGGGCGCTTCAAGCTCACCGAGCAGGGCGAGGTGCTCGGGTGGAAGTACCTTCTGCCGACCATCGCCGAGCGGAACCTCGAGCTGACGTTGGGCGGCGTGCTGCGCGCGTCGGTGGTGCCCGAGGCGCCGCCCGAGGAGGAGCTGGCCGAGTACGAGGCGGCCTTCGCGGGCGCCGCGCACGAGAGCCTGCAGGCGTACCGCGCGCTGGTGCATGCGCCGCGCTTCGCCGAGTACTTCGCGCAATCGACGCCGCTCGAGGAGATCGGGGCGCTGCCCATCGGATCGCGCCCGGCGCGGCGCGTCGCGGGGCTCGCGGGCTCGCTGCAGGGCACGCAGGCGACCATCGAGGACCTGCGCGCCATCCCGTGGGTGTTCGCGTGGAACCAGTCGCGCCAGATGGTGCCCGGCTGGTTCGGCGCCGGAACGGGGCTGCGGGCGCTGCTGCGCGATCGCGGCGCGCCGTTCGTCCGCCGCATGCGCGAGCGATGGTCGTTCTTCGCGACGACGCTCGACGCGGTGAGCGTCGCGCTGGCCACGGCCGACATGGCCGTCGCCGCCGAGTACGCGTCGCTCGTGGAGGACGGCGACCTCGCGCGCCGCATGTTCCGCCGCATCGCCCTCGATCACGGCCGCGCCGTTCGTGCCGTGTGCGCCGTCGTCGAGCGTCCGACGCTCCTCGCGCACCAGCCGACGCTCGCGCGCTCGATCGAGCTTCGCAACCCGTACGTCGATCCGCTCAGCTTCGCGCAGGTGGAGCTGCTGCGGCGAAAGCGCGAGATCGCGCGCAGCGGGCGACCGGTGCCGCCGTCGGTCGACCGGGCGCTCCTGTTGACCATCAACGGCGTGGCGGCTGGCCTGCGCAACACGGGCTGACCGCGGGTGCGGTTGACACCCACCGCGGAGGGCTTCCATGCTGAGTCGCCCGTGGCGAAGCGCAGGCTCCTGATCGTCGACGCCGATTCACGCAGCGTTCGCGTGCTCGAGGCCAACCTGACCAAGGCAGGCCACGACGTGGCGACGGCGGCCGACGGCGAGGAGGCGCTGGCCACGCTCGAGTGGTGGCTGCCGGATCTGGTGCTGTCCGAGACGCGCCTGCCGAAGGTCGACGGCTACGAGATGGCGCGGCGCATCCGCGAGCGCCCCGAGTGGGAGTCGGTGGCCTTCGCATTCCTGACGCGCGATCGGTCGGTGGAGCAGAGAATCCGCGGCCTGGAGCTCGGCATCGAGGACTACCTGACCAAGCCGATCTTCATCGGCGAGCTCGTGGCGCGCGTGAACCTGCTGCTGGCGCGTCGCGCGCCCTCGAGCAGCGGGCCTCCGCGCGCGAGCCGCCCGTCGCTGCCGCCGTTCGGGGCGGCGACCGACGCGACGATGCTCGACCTGCTGAAATCGCTCGAGGTGTCCGGCAAGAGCGGCGTCGTGCGCGTGCGCAACGGTCACCAGGAAGCCAGCATCTACGTGCGCCAGGGCAAGGTGGTCGACGCCGAGGCGGGGCGGCTGCGCGGCGAGAACGCGGTGTACCGGGCGCTCATCTGGGATCGAAGCGCGTTCCACGTCGAGCTGGCGCCGGTGGACCGACCGGACGCCGTGTCCTGCACGACCCAGGCGCTCCTCGTCGAGGCGATGCGCCGGGTCGACGAGTGGTCGCGTCTGTGCAATCAGGTGCTCCCGCTGCCGACGGTGCTGATTCTCGACGAGGCGCGGCTGCGCGACTCCGCGCGCACCATGGCGGCCGAGGTGGGCGAGGTGCTGCGGCTGGTCGACGGGCAGCGCTCGATCGCGCAGATCGTCGAGGAATCGCCGTTCGACGACGTCGCGACGCTCGCGATCGTCGCCCGCTGCTGCGCCGAGCGCGTGCTTCTGCCGCGCCCCGAGGCGCGCGAAGAGCCGGTGGCGAGCGCGCCGCCGTCGTCGCTGACCGTGCCCATCTCCCGGTCGGCCAGCGAGCTGCTGAAGTCGTGGCCTCCGCTCGTGCGTCGCCATTGACGGGCGGTCCGACTCGCAGCGCGCACGCGCGAGCTCTTGACCATGGCGGCCGCGACTGATTAAGTCGTCGAGGTGCTCAGCGCGGACGACAGGCTGTCGGCAGGCGACCTCACGATCGAAGCCGTGCAAGCGACACCGAGCTCACCGCTCGGGTTGCTCTGGAGCGGCAAGAGCAACGATCGCCACCCCGGCAAGATACTCGGCCCCTATTTCGCGAAGATGCTCGATCGGGCGGGCGCGCAGCGCGTCCCGATCGAGCTGCACTTCGAGACGCTCGATTACCTGAACTCGTCGACGATCACGGCGATCATCCAGGTCATCCAGGACGCGCGCGCGAAGGCGGTGAAGCTCGTCATCGTGTTCGACCCGGCTCGGCGATGGCAGAAGCTCAGCTTCGACGCGCTCAAGGTCTTCGCGCGCGACGACGGACTGATGGAGCTGCGCCCAACCAACGGTGAGCGATGACCGACTTCGCATTCAACATCGACGTACCCGTCCGCAGCGAGTGGTCGAACGTCGATCTCCTCATCACTTCGGTCGAGAACTGCTTCGCGGCGATGTTCGCGGACATCGACGGCTGCCACACCATCGCGATGGTCACCGGCGAGCTGCTCGAGAACGCCATCAAGTACGGCGACTGGACGCGCGGCCACCGCGTGTTCCGCCTGCACGTGTCGGGGCGCGACAAGGAAGCGACCGTGTCGGTGGAGAACCCGATCTCGCCCGACAACAAGGCCATCGAGGACCTCTTCGCGACGCTGCGCTGGCTCGACGGCTTCGCCTCGCCCGACGAGGCATACCGTGCTCGCCTGCTCGAGGTGGCCAACGCCCCTCGCGGCGGCGGCATGAGCAAGCTCGGTCTCGTGCGCATCGCGTACGAGGCGAACTGCCGGCTGCGTGCGGAGAAAGAGCACGACGCCGTGCGGGTGACCGCGCAGCTCATTCTCTGATCGGACGAATCGCCGCGGGCACGCCCGCCCGCGCTACCAGACGATGTCCTCGAAGAGGGCGTTGAGCTCCGCCATGAGCGCCTCGATGCCCTGATCCTTCGACAGGCAGCGGACGGCGCCGGCGTCGCGGGCCATGCGCTCGAGCTGCTGCTCGTCGGCCTCGCTCGCGAAGAGCACGATCGGGATCGTCCCGGCGTCGACCACCTCGCGCAGGAAGCGGCACAGGTGGCGCGACGGCGCGTCGGGGAGCACGGCGTCGCTGAGGATCACCTGCGGCGTCTGCTCGCGGAAGCGCTCGACGAACTGCGCGAGGTCGCCGGCGACGCGCACGACGTGCCCCTGGGTCTCGACCGCGAGCGCGATGAGGTCGCGCGAGACCTCGTCGGGCTCGACGACGAGCATGTCGTGCACGGGCGACTCGTCCTCGCCTGCGATCCCGCCCACCTTCTCGAACCCCATCCGCAGCGCGCTCACGAGCGACGCGATCGACTGCTCGTCCACCTCGGCCGCTGCGGCGCGGATCGCCTCGAGCTGCGAGCAGAGCGCCCTCGTGCCCGACTCCGGCGGGATGCCGCCCGCGCGGAGAAGCGCCGCCGCCAGCTCGGTGCGCCGCGCGATCTCGTCGATGCGGTCGAAGAGCGCGCGCGACGGCCCCTCGCCGGCGCGCGTCGCCAGCTCGGTGCGGCGGCGGTCGTACACGGGGGCGAGCCACTCGCCGAGATTCTTGAGGTCTCCGGAGCGGAGGATGTCCTCCGCGTCGCGCGCGAAGCGGTCGACGTCGAACGGCGGCGGACGGGTGCTGTGTCGCGCCGCGTCCGCGCCGTGCTCGCGGACCTCGCGAGCGACTGCGTTCGGTTCGGGCTCGGCCCCGGGCTCCTCAAGCGGATCGCTATCCATGAAAACGCCAATCTCTCGTGTTGAGAATCGACGCGCGGTGGGCGTCGCCGAAGGGCGAGTATACCGCATGCTTCGTTGACGAAACCCCTCGCGGTCCCATACGCTCGTTCATCGTGCGGTTGCCTTCACGGCCGACGCTCGCCATCTGCGGGCCGGTCGCACAGGACGTCGATCAATTGGTGAAGGCAGTCGTCGCGGGCGGCCCGTTCGGCGCCGTCGCCGTGCGCTGGCCGGACCGCCAGGCGCTCGAGGCGGCGCGCGCCCTCCCCGTCGCCGGCTACGTGCTGCTGGGAAGCGCGGGCGCGGCCCACGACGAGCTGGTGAACGAGCTCGCGTCGATGACGGGCGCCGCGCCGGTGGTGGCGATCGGCGGCGGGAGCGCGCCGGAGGGGTGCACGTGCTGGATGCGGCGCCGCCCTCCGGACGCAGCGCTCGTCTCGCTGCTCGCACAGGTGGTGGCGGACGCGCCGCCCGTCGTCGAGCGCACCTCCGCCGCGCCGGACAGCGAGCCGCCGCCGTCGCGATCGTGGCGCCGCAAGAGCGACATGATCATCGGCGTCAGCGGCGCCATCCAGCGGCTGCTCTCGTCGCTCGACCGGCTGGCCCCGTCGATCGCGCCGGTGCTGGTCACGGGGGAGAGCGGTACGGGCAAGGAGCTCGTCGCGCGCGCGCTGCACTACTCGGGGCCGCGTGCGGCCGCCCCGTTCGTGGCCCTCAACTGCGGCGCCATCCCCGAGTCCCTGTTCGAGGCGGAGCTGTTCGGCCACCAGCGCGGCGCGTTCACCGGCGCCGTCACGGCGCGCCCGGGGGCCTACGAGGCCGCGGACGGCGGCACGCTGTTTCTCGACGAGATCGGCGAGATGCCGCTGGCGATGCAGGTCAAGCTGCTTCGCGTGCTCGAGACGGGCGAGGTCGCGCGCCTCGGCTCCAACGAGCGGCGTCGCTTCAACGTGCGCGTCGTGACCGCGACCAACCGGAAGCTCGAGGCCGAGGTGCGCGCGGGGCGGTTCCGCGAGGACCTGTTCTACCGCGTGAGCGTCTGCCCGGTGCACATCCCGCCGCTCCGCGATCGGCCGGAGGACATCCCGCCCATCGTCGCGCACCACCTCGAGCAGATCGCCCGACGCGAGCAGCGGCCGTCCTCCCGGCTGACCAAGCCCGCGCTCGAGCGGCTCCTATCGCACCGCTGGCCGGGCAACGTGCGGGAGCTGATCAACGCTCTCGAGCGGGCGGTGCTCCTCGCCGAGCACGGGACGATCGACGCGCACCACGTCGTGCTGCCCGACGATCAATCGGCGCCGCTCATCGTGCCGTACCGCGAGGCCAAGGAGCAGTTCGAGCAGACGTACTACGCCCAGGTGCTGCGCACGGCCGGGGGCAACATCAGCCTGGCCGCGAAGCTCGCGCAGAAGACCCGTAAAGAGGTCTACGACGCGCTCAAGCGCCTCGGGCTCGACGCGGGCGAGTACCGCGACTCGTCGGGGAGCCTGAAGGCCGCGAGCGCGTTCGCGCAGGGGCAGGGGCCGGACGATCCGAGCTGAGTCCCGGTCCGCGATGCGCGAGCCACGGCGACGACGTAGGCGCGCTCCCCCGCTGTCTGCGCGCCGCAACGTGCATCGATTCCCATACAGCCGAGAGCCCCCGCCCCGCGGGTCCGAGCGGGTTTACCGGTGCCTTTCGCGCGGCTGGGCATCGGCCGGGCGGTCCATACACACCGTTTCCGGCAGGATGTCGCGCACTTCGCTGCGGGGGTGAATGCTTTTCGATACGGAGCGCGTGCCGTGCGCACTTACCGAAGTGGCCAATTTCTCGGCAAATCGCCAACAAACTGGGCTGTGGATCGGCACGTGCACTAGGCGACGGTCATGCGAGTGAAGGCTGGGACGTGGGGTCTGTGTGCGGTGCTGGTGGGAATCGGGGGGTGCGCGGCGTTCACGAGCGATGGCAGCCCGAGTGGGGAGGCCACCGCCGCGACGCAGAGTGCTGTGAGCAGCGGGGACGGGGACGGCGACGGGCGGTGCCGGGATCTCGAGGGCAACTGCAGCGTCGTGCATGCGCAGATCGTGGCGACCGGTATCCCGGGCGCGGGCGCGATCGCGCAGGTCGGGTACTTCCATCGCGGCGACGCGATTCACGATTCACCGGCGTTGAACACCTACCTGCAGCCGGGTCAGGTGTGGTACGAGGGCCGCGTGCTCGTCGCGAGCACGTCGAACTTCGGCGAGCCGATCCAGAACCCCGGGCAGTTCCCGGGCAGCGTCATCTCGATCGATCCGACCGCGGGCCCGGTCGCGGTCCCGGCGGATTTCGCGTCTGCGGGTGATCAGGTGTCCGCCCTCGGCGGCGCGCTGATCATGTGGACCGCCAACAACGCCGCGTTCCTGAACGGCCGGTTCAACCCGAAATCCGTGACGCCCAACGAGGTCGGCGCATCGCTGTGCACCGGCCTCTCGATCAACAATGGCAACGGGCGGCCGTGGCTCTCGTGCTCGCCCAACGGCACCAACGGTTACAGCACGATCACCGTGCTCGATCCGGACGGAGCGCCGCTCAATGGCGCGCCGGACGCCGTCGCCGGCGGAGTCTTCGCCGGCAACCTGACGAACCGCACCGCGGCGACGACGCACGGCCTGACCGCCGGCGCGCTCGGCCTCGCCGTCATGACCAAGTCCTCCGACGGCACCGGGAAGGCGGTGTTCGCGTCGCGCGAGGTCGACGGCAGCATCGAGCAGATCCACGTCGCCAAGGGCGTCGACGGCCTCGTGCCGGCCGGCACGCTGACCCCGATGGAGGTCAGCCCCGAGGCGCTCGAGTCGACCGATCCGCACGTCGTGTCGCGCACAGGCATGGCGTTCAACTGGGTGCCCAACCATACGTTGTACGTCGCCGACCCGCTGACGAATCAGCTGGTCGCCTTCGACATCGGCGCGAACGGCACCGTATTCACCGCCTCGGCGCCGCGATACATCAAGGATCACCACTTCAACGTGCCTGTCGACGTGTCGCCGACGGTGCCCGAGATCGGCTCGGAGGCCTTCGCGAGCAACACGACGCTGGGCGCCGCCGCGGACCTCTACGTTCTGAATCGCGGCGACAACACGATCGTGCGAATCAACCAGAACGGCGAGATCAAGGGCGTGCGCGCGCTCGTCGTCGACGGCCTCGACGACTTCCGCGTCAACGGCATCGGCGTTTCGCCCGACGGCAAGGACGTCTGGGTGTCGGCGACGACGCCGAACCGCGGCGGTGTGGTGCTGCACGTGCCGGGCTTCGGGTCCGGCCCGATCATGCCGAAGCTCATGAGCGACGCCGCTGCGGCGGGGGCGACGACGCCGACCCAGCTCGGCACCCACTTCTTCATGCACCAGTTCACCGTCGACGAGGGCGTCGGGCCGCTGTTCAACGCCCAGGCGTGCGTCGGCTGCCACGACGATCCCGCGCCGGGAGGCATGGGCAACACCGCCGTCGACGTGCTCGTCGGCGAGTTCGAGAACGGCACGTTCGAGCCGCTCGAGGGCGACCGCGGCCCGACGGCGCGCCAGCACGCGATTTCCCAGCTGGGCGCCACCTGGTGCGGCCTGCAGCCTCCCGGCACGCCGCCGGACACGAACGCCTTCTCGCCGCGCAGCGCGATGACCCTCCGCGGCACCAGCCTGCTCGACTTCATCCTGGACCAGGACATCCTCAAGAACCAGGCGACCGAGCCGGCGACGGTGCAGGGCCACCCCAACATCCTCGCCGACGGCCGCATCGGCCGCTTCGGCTGGAAGGCCGACAACGCCACGCTGGTCGAGTTCATGGGCCACGCGATGCGCAACGAGATCGGCGAGACCAACAACCTCGCCCCGAAGGACGAGGTGAACGGCTGCGGGGCGAACGTCATCAAGCCGGAGATCGACTCGGTGCCGCTCGAGACGATCGTCACCTTCCTGCAGACCATCGACCCGAAGGACAACACCGCGACGTGCAACGCGATGCCGGGAGCCGCGAGCTTCCACGACCTCGGCTGCGACGGCTGCCACACGCCGCAGTTCAACGGCCCGGGCTTCCCGGTCCATCTGTACAGCGACCTGCTGCTGCACGACATGGGTCCGGCGATGGCGGACGGCTTCGTCGACAACTCGGCGTCGGGTAGCGAGTTCCGCACGATGACGCTGGCCGACATGGCCGACCGTACGCACTTCCTCCACGACGGCCGCGCGCACACCATCGCGGACGCCATCAAGGACCACGGCGGGCAGGCCGCGGCGGCGGCGGCGGCCTTCGAGAACCTGAGCGCGTCGGATCAGGCGGCGCTGCTGGCCTTCGTCGGCTGCCTGTAATCTGGAACGAGTGGACGACACAGCTCGCGCGCGAACGCTGTCCCTGCTGCGCGTCGCGCGCCTCGAGACGAACTGGGTGGCCCTTCGCCGCGGGGACGGCGAAGGGCCGCTCGTATTTGCGATGCGGCGGGACCTGCAGGCGCTGCGCGAGTGCGCGCCTGGCCCGGGGCTCGATCAGGTGTGCGACTGCGTGAGTCGCATGCTGGCGTTCGCCGAGGGGCAGGCGACGGCGGTCCCGCAGTCGATCGCGGCCCTGATGACGATGGCCATCCAGCTGCTCGGGATGCTCGTCCGCGGCGGGTCGGGGTCGGGCAAGGCGATCGACGGCTTCCGGCGCGAGGTCCACGAGGCGCTCGACGAGGCGGGGGCGCCGCCCCCGGAGAGCGGCGGCCCGACCTCGGAGACGGTGCCCGTCGCGACGCGCGTCATCCGCCCGCTGCAGCCGGGACCCGCCTGGCCGGGCGACCTGGCCGTCGCCGCCACGACGGCGTTCCTGGCGCACCTCGGGGCGGACGGCGCCCGGCGCGGGCGGCTGCACGCCGCCTGGAAGCTACTGGCGGAGGGGGTGTCGGCCGGCGGCCGCTCGGTCGGAGCCCTGGAGGTCGTGCGCTTCCGCGCGGCGTGCCTGCCGGTCGACGTCGCCGTGCCCACGGCATGGCAGGTAGAGGCCGTCCCCGGCACAGCGGGAGGGCCCTCTCCCATCGACCTGCTGAGGGCCTGCGTGGGCGCACTGGAGCCCCACGGCGAGTCGCCCGAGAAGCCCCTGGTGCTCACCCTCCGGGCCGCGTCGATCGTCCTGCGCGTCGCCGCCGGGACGGCGCCCGTCCCGTGTGTCGCACACCGCCCGTGCCCGACCCCCGATTCGCACCCGACCGAGATCGTCACGGTGCAGGACGTCGAGACGGTCCTGATCCGTCCCGAGCGCCTCCGCCTCGAGCGAGCTCCCTCGTGACGCGCTCCGTGCCGTGACGCGCTCAGGCGCCGTAGCGCATGACGACGAGCGTCACGTCGTCGGTCTGCGCTCCCCACTCGCGGACCGCGTCGAGCACGCGGTCGCGGATGCGCTCCGGCGTCTGCGCGCGCGCCGCCTCGATCTCCTGGCACAACCGGTCGATGCCGAACATCTCGCCGCTTCCGTCCATCGTCTCGGTGACGCCGTCGGTGTAGAGGACGAGCAGGTCGCCGTTCGCGAGCTTCAGCGACGAGTCGGTCGTGAAGTGCTCGATGTCGTGCACCGCGCCGAGCCAGGTGCCCGGGGTCGACACGCGCCGGCAAGGGCCGCCGTCCGCCGGGCACACGATCATCTCTTCGTGCGCGCCCGCGAACACCAGGCTACCGTCGGTGCGGAAGCGGATGAGCGAGAAGGTGACGTGCTCGTCCTGCTTCAGGCGCGCGCGGATGTTGTCGAACATGACCGCGTTGACCACGCTCACCAGGTCGCGCGGGTTGGCGTTCGGGTTCGCGCGCGCCAGCGACGCGACGACGCTCTGGATCATCATCATGATGAGACCCGCCGTCAGCCCGTGGCCGGCCACGTCGCCGACGCCCATCCAGCAGCCGTCCGGCATCGGCACGAAATCGTAGTAGTCGCCGCCGACGTCGGCCGCGGGCACCATGCGCGCCGCCACGTGCAGGCCCGGAACGTCGATGTGGTGGGGTACGATCGACGTCTGGATCTGCGCGGCGATCTCCAGCTCCTTGCGCAGCTGCTCCTGCGCGGCCAGGCGATCGCGGCTCTCGAGGATCTCGACCACCATGCGGTTCATGGCCTCGCCGAGCGTGCGCACCTCCGCCGGCCCCGACACGCTCGTGGGGGCCAGGTCGCCCTTCGCGATCCGCACGGTGAAGCGCACCAGATCGTCGATCGGGCGCGAGAGGCGTCGCGACAGGGCCAGGCCGATCATCAGCGCCAGCACCGTCGCGGCGGCGAGGATCATGTACAGCACGTTGGTGAGCGCGCGTCGCGGGGCCAGCGCCCGGTCGAGCGAGCGCAGCACGACGTACCTGAGCGCGCGCTCGCCGTGATAGTCGGGGAACGCCGACGACATCGCCACGTACCTCGAGCCGTGAAGCGAGAGCTCGACGGGCTGCGGCGTCGCGGCGGGGACGGGCGCCAGCGCCGCGTCGATCTCCGAAGCGGGCAGCGTCTCGCCGGGCATCGACTGCGCGATCGTGCTGCCGGCCATCTGAACGAGCACCGAGCTGCCCGTCTGCCGGGAGATGGTCTGGGCCACCGCGTCGTCGAGCCTGTAGCCGATGACCAGCACGCCGACGATGGTCTTGCCGAAGTCGAGGCGGCGCGCCTGCATCTGGTAGGCGCTCTTGGCGTCCGTCCAGAGATCGGCCGCCTCGCTGTCGGCCAGCGCCCGCTTGACGAGCGGGTTCTTCGTCATGTCGTAGCCGGACGCGGTCGGATCGGCGACATCCGCCAGGAGCCGGCCCTCACCGTCGGTGATGAGGAACACGTCGCAGCCGACCGCCTTCTGCAGCTCGCGCGCGACGCCGAGCACGGTCTCGTGCGTGATGTCCTCGGTCGCGGCCACGGCCTTGAGGCGCGGCTCCTCGGCGACGACGCGGATCTCGGTCTGGAAAAGCGTCTGGCGGTACTTCTGGAGATCCTCGAACACCTGGCGGTCGCGCATCAGGCTCTCGGCCAGGTCGGCGCGCGCCGAGTGGTCGATGACCGCGGTGGCCGCAAACACGGTGGCCGCCACGATGCCGACCACGAGCAGGACCATCGCGAGCAGGACGTTGGTGCGGAACCTCACGGGACCACCGCCATCCGAATGGGAGCCGTACCGGCCCGCCGCCGAGCGGGCGCCTCGATTCGCGTGACCCCGTGTTGCAAGACCACCTCCTGGAGAGGAACCTCGAGCTTCGACGCGATGTCGGGCGCCATGGGCTGCCAGACGACGTCCACCTGCACCTGGCCCGCCGTCGCGATCGACAGCGGGATCGATTCGTCGCGCTGCTCGTCCACCTTGAGGCGCGTGTCCGACCCGACCCGCGCCGCCTCGTAGAAGGGCGCCGGCAGCCCCTGCGCGTCGACGAGCACGCGCCCGTAGGCGCGCTCGACGCGATCCACGCGCTTGTTGGCGTCGTCGAACGTCGTCACGCGGAGCACGACGCGACGCTCCGGCAGGCCGGTCGGCACCGAGTGCCCCGCGCCGTCGTTGCGCAGCGTCGCGTGCACGACGAGCGCGCCGTCGTGGTCATCGAGCGAGGCCCGGACGGTCAGCGCGCCGGCGCGGAAGTGCGGATCGCTGGCCCCGAAGTCGTGGCGCGCGACGCCGCCGCGCCGCTTGGCGCCCACGGCGACGGCGGACGCCTGCTCCGGCATGTGGCAGTCCTGGCAGGTCTGATCGATGGCGCCGTAGCGGCTGGCTTGCCACTCCTCGTACTCGGTGAACACGGGGAGATCCTGGGACGGCGTGCGGGTGTACATGAGATGGCACGCGGCGCACATCTCGGATCGCGCGTGCAGCGGAGAGCAGCTGACCTTGTGGAAGTAGTTGTTCTTCGCGTCGCAGAGAGGACCGTACTTCGTCATGTCGTCGACGTGAAGCACGAACCCGCCTCCCGACTTGCGCGGGGTCACGTCGCTCATCGTGTGGCACACGTCGCAGTTGACGCCGTCGTGCTGTGCCGGATCGTCCGGTGCGAGCATCCGGTCGAGCGGGGCGTGGCAACCGTCGCACGCGGCGGCGTCTGCGTGCGATCGCATCGCGACGTAGGCCGGCGCGCTCTCGGAGCGCGCGTGCGCCGACGCCCTCCACTGGGCCTCGAACGCGCCGTGGCACTGGCCGCACCGCGAGGCGGGGCTGGCGAAGAGCTCGGGCGCAGTCGAGCCGACGCCGCCGTCGCTCGCGAGCGCGCTGGCGTCGAGCTGGCCCTGCGCCGCGACGCCTGCGTCGCTCTTCGCCTTGCCGCTCCTGCAGCCGATCGCGAGCGAGGCCAGCCAAGCGGCCGTCAACGCTCGGCGGATCGTCACTTGTAGCGTCCGTACGGCTGGCCGTCCTTTCGCAGGTGATGCCGGGGCCTCTCGCCTTCGGTGAGCTGGATCGACACGCTCGCCGCGCCCCCGGGCGGCACCGTGACGGTGCCCTGGTACTCGTCACCGTACGTCTGCCAGGCCACGACGGGGTAGGTGCCGGGCGGTACGTTCGGGATGAGGAAGGAGCCTGTGCTCCCTGTCAGCGCGTAGTACGGCGTGTCGAGCACGAGGATCTTCGCGGCCATCTGCGGGTGGATGTTGCAGTAGACGTCCACGACGCCCGAACGGTCGAACTTCACCGACTTGCTGTCGCCGCTCTTGTACAGGCCCAGGTCGAACCGGGCAGGCTCCGAGACGGAGAAGACGTTGTGGAAGATCCGGTCGTCGTTCGGGAAGTCCACCGTCGTCCCCTGCGGGATGACGGTGAGCTCCGGCGCAAACTGGATGTTGCGCTGGTGGACCTGCGGCGAGCGCGCGAGCGGCTGCGGAGCGCCGACGCCGGGCAGGTACACGACGATGCCGCTGGCGTCGGACTTGGGCGACCCCTCGGCCATCACGACGATCTTGCCGGCGACGGCCCCCAGGGGCGCCGGCGTCGCCGGCCGCGCTACGAGAAGCGCCGCGGCGGGCGCGGCGATGGCCAGGACGGCGAAGAAGGCGGTAGGGATCCGGCTCGCGCGCATGGTCGCTCTCCTCAGTACTTCACGACCAACGAGCTCGTGGCGACGTCGTCGGCGAACTGCGGAACGCGCCCGAGCTCGATGACGTGCGTGTATTCGGCCTTGACGATGACGTTGGTGCCGATCTCGAAGTGCAGTCCGCCGGTCGTTCTCATCAGCGTCGTAATATAGACGAAGCTGTCGCCACTCCGATGCCATGCATCGCGACCGTCGACACGCGCGTACGGTGTGAGCCAGTTCAGGAGCCTGTAGCCGAGCAGGCCGTACGCGCCGGTGAAGTGCAGGCAGGGGGCGATGCCGCAGGGCGGGTCGCCCGGGTTCGGTCCGGTCGCTCCGCTCGCCCGCCCGTGCACGTACTCGGCCTGGAAGATGACGTTGTGGAAGTCGAGCGAGGCGTCCGCGCCCCACTGGTACTGGTAGATGCTGTCGGAGGGTTGATTGTCCTGCGCGCCGAACAGGCCCGACACGCCGAGCTCGAGCCCCGTCTCCCCCGCGAGCGGGATCCGGTACGAGGCGCGGCTCGAGATCGTCTTCATCGAGTTGGTGTCGATCTCGTCGAAGAAGGGGAACATCTCGACGAAGCTGCTGCCGTTCGTCAGCGCCGTATTGATGATGAACTTGTCGTCGAAGAACTTCGCGCGCGCCTTGATGCCTTCCGGGTAGCCGCAGGTGTAGCGGCAGATGAGCGAGGGCGTGACGGTCAGGCGCGAGGCGGCGTCCTCGGTCCGGTACTCGATGCCCATCACCGAGTCGAACTTGCCCGCGTACAGGCTCAGGTCCCACGTCTTCACGGGGACGATCCACTCGCTGTACGCGTTGCGCACGTAGAAGTAGTTGCCCAGCGCGTAGGGCACGCCGCTGTTGGTCGCCGAGGGCTCGCCCGCGATGGACACGTCGCGATTGCGCGGCAGGAAGTCGACCGCGGCATTGAACGTCAGGTTGTCGCCGATCCCCTCGAACAGCTGCATCTCCACGCTGTTGACGATGAACGACGGGTCTCCGCCGTTGCCGATCGGGTTGAACGTGACGGCGCGCGAGCCGTCGGTGTCGGCCGGCTCCCCGTTGGCGTTCACCATCGTGGCCAGCGGATCGCCCATGAACACCCACGAGCCGGGGATGCTCTTCGTCCCGGCGACGGCCGGCGAGTACTCGGGGAAGTGCGCGTACGTCGTGTCGGGGCGGATGCCCGAGCCGTTGCCCTGCACGTAGAAGAAGCCGAAGTCGCTGAACCCGGAGAGGCGCGTCGTCAGCGGCAAGAGCCCCTGCACCTGCTGCTGGGTGAACTTCTGGTCGTCCTTGAGCTGTTCGACCTCGTCGCGGAGCCGCCGGTTGGCCTGCTCGAGGTCGCGGAGGCGACGCTCGACGTCGCTCTCCGGCGCCGCCGGACCGGGCTGCGCAGCGGGCGTGGGCTGCGCGACCGGCGTGGGCTGCGCCGCGAGGGCGGGGCGCGTCGCAGGCGCGACCGCGGCGGGGGCCGCAGGGATCAGCGGGGGATTGGGGACTGCGGGCTTCTGCTGCGCGAGCGCGTCGAGCGCGAGGGTCGCCGTCGCGAACGCGACGGCTCCCGCAATCATGTGTCGTGTCACTGGGCGGCGGTGTTCTGCTGCAGTTGGGGGGGGATCGGGTCCCCGGTGAGCGTCTTGAGGAACTCGACGAGATCGGTCTGCTCGTCGCTGGTGAGGTTGAGCGGCACCATCAGCGGGTCCTTCGTCCCCTGGTAGCTGCCGTCGGGGCCTCCGCCGTTGTTGTAGAAGGTGATCACGTCCTCGAGCGTCGCGAACTGGCCGGCGTGCATGTACGGCGCGAGCTCGGCGACCTGGCGCAGGTCCTTCGTGCGGAACTGACCCGTCTCGTCGGGCGTCTGCGTCACGCCGTTCAGGCGGCCCGTGTTGGTGTCGTCGCTGTACTTGCCGTTGGAGTTGAAGGTGCCGGCCAGCAGCGCGGGGATGACGCCGAAGCGGCCCGTGTCCGTCATCGGCGCGTGCGGACCACCGAGGTTCTGCGGCACGCCCGTGTTGTGGAACTTGTTGTCGCTGAAGAACGGACCCGAGTGGCACTGCACGCACGCGGCCTTGCCGATGAACAGCAGGAGCCCCTGCTTGGCCTGCGCGCTGATGGCCGAGTGGTTGCCGGCCACGTACTGGTCGAACGGCGCGTTGCGGCTGGTGAGCTGCCGGAGGTACGCTTGGATCGCCTTGGTCGCGTTGGAGACGATCCGGTTGACCGTGTCCTGGTCCTGCGGAGTCATCATCTCCCACGGCCCGTCCGGATCGCTCGGCGACGCCTTCGGCTTGCCGGTGGGCGGGAAGCGCGATGCCTGGGCGTTGGTCGGATCGAGCGCGTCGGGAAGCGGGGGCTGGAAGACCGCGTCGTAGTCGGTCTTGTAGTAGGCGTAGAGGACGTGCGCGAGCTGCAATCTCGAGCTGTTCATCGAGCTCGGGTTCTCGAGCGATCCGATGGGCGAGCCCCACATCGTGTCGAACGCCCCGGGCCAGTGATACCAGGTGTAGAAGCACGCGTTGACGAGCGACGGGGCGCGGTGGGTGAGCCAGTCGGAGCCCAACGTCACGTTGGGCGGCTGCGAGCGCGTGTCGATGAACCAGTGGGTCGGGTCGTGGCAGTCGCTGCACGCGACCTTGCCGGTGTCGCCGACGTTGCCGAGACCGCCGTTCGTCCCGTCGTTGCCGACGGTGAGCGGGCCGCCGAATCGCTTCTCGAAGAAGAGCCTCTGCCCGAAGGTCGCCGCCTTGGGATCGTCGGCGTGCGCGTTCGTCGTGTCAGCCGGCACGTCGGGCAGCGGCGACATGGTCTGGATGAGCGACCACTCGTCCTGCGTGAAGACCCCATCGACCGTCGTGTCTTGACTGCACGACATCAGCCCGCCGCCGCAGCCGATGGCCACCGCCAGCAAGAGCCCCCATCCAACGGACGTCCTTTTCACCTTCGACCTCGCAACACCCCGCATCCAGTATCCCCCCACGGATGAGGTCTGTAAACCGCCTTGCGAGCCGAGCGCACGCTAGGTAGTGCATTGGGGGTCGATGGCGGCCCAAGTGGTCCAGAGCCGGACGCGAGGGGGGCGCGCCGCCGCCGCGGAGAAGCCGACATGCACGTGCTCATCGCCGACGAGTTCCCCGAGAAGCACCTGGCCGAGCTGAACGATCCGCGCGCCCTGGGGCTCGAGGTCCGCTACGAGCCGAAATGCAGCGCCGACGACCTGCCGGCGCGCATCGGCGAGGCGAGCATCCTCGTCGTGCGGAGCACGAAGGTGTCGCGCGCGGCCATCGAGAGCGCGCCGCGGCTCGCGCTCATCGTCCGCGCCGGCGCGGGCTTCGACACGATCGACGTGGCCGCCGCGAGCGAGCGCGGGATCTTCGTCAGCAACTGCCCGGGCAAGAACAGCGTGGCGGTCGCCGAGCTGGCGATGGGCCTCGTCCTCGCGCTCGACCGGCGCATCGTCGACGCGACCGACGACCTGCGCGCCGGCCGCTGGAACAAGAAGGAATACGGCAAGGCCGACGGCCTGAAGGGGCGGACGCTCGGCATCGCGGGCTTCGGGCGCATCGGCATGGAGGTGGCCAGGCGCGCGCACGCCTTCGAGATGCACGTCCTCGCCTGGTCGATCCCTCTGGACGAGGAGCAGGCGCGCGCGCACGGCGTCGAGCGGTGCGCGACGCTGCTCGAGCTGGCGGAGCGCTCGGACGCGCTCAGCGTGCACCTGCCTCAGACGGTCGAGACGCGGCGCCTCTTCAACGCGGACGTCTTCGCCCGCATGAAGCCGCGCGCCATCTTCGTGAACACGAGCCGCGGCGGCATCGTCGACGAGGCGGCGCTGGCGGCGGCCATGCGAGACAAGGGGCTGCGCGTCGGCCTCGACGTGTTCGACGGCGAGCCGGCGCAGGGGACGGGCGAGTTCCGCCCGGCGCTCGCCGGCATGGGCACGTTCGTGGGCACGCACCACATCGGCGCGAGCACCGACCAGGCCCAGGGCGCGATCGCCGCCGAGACGGTGCGCATCTGCCGCGAGTTCGTGCTGCACGGCCGCGTGCCCAACGTGGTCAACGTCGAGGAGCACGCGCCGGCCGAGTGCCAGCTGGTCGTGCGTCACTTCGACAAGGTGGGCGTGCTCGCGTCGGTGCTCGGGATCCTTCGCAACCATGGCGCGAACGTCGAGGAGATGAGCAACACGATCTTCCAGGGGGCGAAGACGGCCGTCGCGACCATCCGCCTGTCGAAGGCGCCCGACGAGCAGGTGGTCCGGGAGATCGCCGCGCTGCGCGACTCGGTCATCGCGGTGTCGGTCACGCGCGTGGGCGGGGCGGTCTGATCGCGGCGATCGGCTCCTGATCGGCGCGATCAGGGTACGGCGCCGGCGGCGCGCCCAACTGCGCGGAATCTCTGGGGCGCCCACCTGGTCCACGGCTCGCAAAGGCGCAGGGCCGGAGGTCCTTCATGCGAGTGAGAGCTGCCCTGGTGGTTTCGATGTGGGTGAGCGCCGGGTTGGCCCTGGCGGCGTGCGGCAGCGCGAACAGCCAGTGGTACGACGGCTCCGGCGGGTCGGGGTCGGCGAGCGGCGACGACGGCGGCAGCGGGTCGACCAGCGTCGGGTCGACGAGCGGCGGGTCGAGCGGCTCGGGATCGAACGGCGGCAGCAGCAGCGGCTCGACCAGCGGCGGCTCGACCAGCGGCGGCGGCTCGGGTGGCGGCGGTGGACCGACCGGCGGCAGCGGCTCGGGCAGCGGCGGTGGATCGTCCGGCGGCAGCGGCTCGGGAAGCAGCAGCGGCGGGTCGAGCGGCAGCAGCTCGGGAAGCAGCAGCGGATCGAGCGGCGGGAGCGGCTCGGGCGGGAGCAACGGGTCGAGCAGCGGCGGCGGCAACGCCGCAGTCCCCACCATCGGCGGCTGCCAGATCTTCCCCGCCGACAACCCGTGGAACACGCGCATCGACGACCCGAGCAAGTTCCCGGTCGACCCCAACTCGGCGACGTACATCGCCAACATGGCGCCGACCAAGCACCTGCACCCGGACTGGGGCGATTGGTCGACCGACCACTACGGCATCCCGTGGCAGACGGTGCCCGCCAATCAGGCGATGGTGCCGATGACCTTCCAGACCGCCGACGAGAGCGATCCGGGGCCGTACCCGTTCCCGTCCAACGCGCGCGTCGAGGGCGGCGCCAACTCCGGCGGCGACATGCACGTGCTCGTCATCGACACGGGCACCTGCGCGCTGTACGAGACGTGGGACAGCACGTACACCAACCCGGGCTGGAGCTGCGGCTCCGGCGCGAAGTTCGACCTGACGTCGAACGCGCTGCGCCCCGACGGCTGGACCTCCGCCGACGCCGCCGGGCTGCCCATCCTGCCCGGCCTCGTGAAGGTGAGCGAGGTGCAGGCCGGTGCGGTCAACCACGCCATCCGCTTCACCGTGTCCAAGACGCAGCAGGGCTTCATCCACCCCGCGACGCACGCGGCAGGGACCAGCAACGCGTCGCTGCCCCCCATGGGCCTGCGCCTGCGCCTGAAGGCCAGCTTCGACCTGTCGAAGTTCAGCGGCCCGGCCCTCGTCATTCTCACGGCGATGAAGCAGTACGGCGTCATGCTCGCCGACAACGGGAGCGACTGGTACATCAGCGGCGACAGCGACGACGCGTGGACGCCGCTGATGAGCGGCATCATCAACGCGTTCGATCAGGTGACCGGCAACGACTTCGAGGCCGTGACGACCGGGACGATCCAGCACTGAGGGCGTCACTCGTTGCTGGCGGCCATCGGTGCCGTGGACCCCTCCGGGCCGAAGCCCATGTTCACGAGGGTGCTCCACGGCACCAGGCTTCCGTCCTCGGCGTGGTTGACGAGGCCGATCTGCAGCCCGCGCAGGCTCGTGGCGTCGTTGAAGAGGCCGATCTGCACCCCGTGCACCTTGTCGGCCACGTTGACGAGACCGAGCTGCGCGCCGCGCAGATCGCCGCTGTAGTCGCACAGTCCGATCTGCACGCCCTCGTGGCTCGTGCTCGACACGTCGACGATGCCGATCTGCGCCCCGTGCACCTTCTCGGCGACGACCCCGGGCCCGATCTGCGCCAGACCGTGGAAGTCGTTCGCGTAGGCGACGAACGCGCCGATCTGCAGCGGCGCCCACATCGCGTGGTCCACGCCCGCCAGAGCGCCCACCTGGGCGAGGCCCGTGAAGTCGCCGCGCACGTAGTCGAAGACCCCGGCCTGGAGCGCGCCGGTGAAGCGACCGTCGTCCCAGTTGGCGACGCCGAGCTGCGCGCCTCCGGTGAAGCGCTCGTCGTCGCGGGCGTACACCCCGAGCTGCAGCAGCCCCGCGAAGTCGTCGGTGTGGGCGTACGGCGCGAGCTGCAGCGCGCCGTCGAAGTCGCGCTCGACGTGGTCCCAGCCGCCAAGCTGCAGCATGCCGGTGAAGTCCCCGGCACGGTCGTAGGGGGCGAGCTGCAGCAGGCCCCCGAACGACTCGGCGTCGTCGTGCGCGAGCGACACCTGGCCGACGCCGACGAACGTGCCGACCAGGTTCTTGCTCAGTCCGAGCTGCAGCCCGCCGTAGAAGCGCTCGGCGTTCGCCTGACCGAGCGCCAGCTCGGCGCCGCCGACGTACACGCCCGCGTCCTGCCGCACGGTCGCGAAGCTCGCGAGACCGTAGAAGTGGTGCACGCGCCCCTGCGCGAGGGCCAGCGTCCCCACGCCGGCGAAGGTCGCCAGGCGGGGCCGGACGCCCGCGTGCAGCACCGCCCAGTCGTAGGCGGGCGCGGGCGTTTCGCCGTCGACGGGGGCGGTCGCGGCGACGGGGTTCTCCTGGGCGGCGGCGAGGGGCGCGGTGAACAGCAGCGAGAGGACGGTGGCGAGAGCGGTCGTCTGGCGCATGGCGACCCCACAACGGCCGAGGCGCCGCGCGCCTTACACCGCTAGGCTGCGGATGATGAAGACGCCGCGCCGGCCGCTGGCCGCCCTGCTCGCTCTCGCCCTCGTGCTCTGCGCGGGCACCGCCCTCGGCGCGACCACCATCAAGATCGGCACGCTGGCCCCGCGCGACTCGCCGTGGGGGCGCGAGCTCCGGCGCTGGGCCGCCGACGTGGCGCGCGACACCCGGGGCGAGGTCACGCTCGATTTCGCCTGGAACGGCCAGGCCGGCGACGAGGAGCTGATGGTCGAGAAGATCCGCTCCGGGCAGCTCGACGGGGCGGCCGTGACGACGATCGGCCTGGCGCAGACGGGCGTGATGGACGTCCTGGCGTTCCAGCTGCCGGGGCTCTTCTCGAGCTGGGCGCAGCTCGACAGGGCGCGCGCCGCCGTGCGACCGGAGCTGGATCGGAAGTTCGAGGCCAAGGGGTTCACGGTGCTCGGCTGGGGCGACGTCGGCGCGGCCAAGACGATGTCGATCGGCTTCGAGGTGCGCACGCCGGCCGATCTGCGCGGCAAGGGGGTGTTCACCATCCCGGGCGACGTCATCTCCCCGGCCGTGTTCGCCGCGGTCGGCGGGGTGACGCCGCGCGCGCTGGCCGTGCCCGAGATCCTGACGCACCTCGGGACCGACGTGAACGTGCTCACCGTGCCGCCGCTGGTCGCCGAGCAGCTGCAGTGGGCGTCGAGGGTCACGCACATCGACACGCAGACGACCGCGTTCGCGATCGGCGCGTTCATCATGTCCTCGGCCCGCCTGCGGTCGCTCGACGAGGCGCAGCGCGCGCCGCTGCTCGCCCGCGGGCGCGAGGCCAACGACCGGCTCTCCCGGCTCATCCGCAACCTGGACGCGCAGGCGTTCGCGCGCATGAAGGCAACCAAGGTGGCCTACGAGCCCACCGACGGCGAGAAGAGCCAGTGGCGGCCCGTGTTCGAGAACGTCGCGCGGCAACTGTGCGGCCCGGTGTTCAGCTCTGAATTTTGCAAGGAGCTCTGGGACGCCTCGCGCTGACCGTCCGGTCCGTGCCGACCCGCGGCCGCCGGGGTAGACTCTGCGCGCCATGGCGGGGAGGGGGAACGTCGAGGGCTATCTCGCGTCGCTGCCGGGGGGCGTGGCGGCCCATCCGCAGTGCGAGCACAAAGGCGAGGCGCTCGCGGTGTGGCTGCAGCGCAGCGCGATCGCGGGGCTGGCGCGGCGGCTGCCGCCCGAGGTCGCGCCGCTGGTCGATCCCGCGTTCGCGCTGCCGGCCTGGGTGAGCGAGGTGCACGCCTGCGTGCTGTACCTCGCGCTGCGCGAGCAGTTCGCCGACGACGACACCTTCGTGGCGCACGCGCGCGCGTGCAACCGCGCCGTGCTCGACACGCCCGCCAACCGCGTCCTCTTCTGGTGCGCCTCGCCGAGGGCCCTGCTGCGCGCGTCGGCGCTGCGCTGGGGCTCGCTCCACCGGGGCTCCTCCATCCAGGTACGCATGACGGGCGACACGTCGGCCGAGGTCGCGCTGCATTTCCCGGCGCGCCTGCTGCCCGAGATCGTGCTTCAGGGCAACGCCACCGGCTTCGCCGTGGCGCTCGAGAACGCCGGCGCGCGTGACGTCGTGCTGCGACTACGTGACGTCGACACCACGCGGGCGCTCTTCGTCGGCCGCTGGCGGTGAGCAGGGCAGCTCGAACCAGAACACCGATCCCCCGCGGCGAGGCGAGCGGCAGCCGACACGTCCGCCGTACGCCTCGACCAGGCGCCGCACCGTCGCCAGCCCCAGCCCCAGCCCCGGCTGCCGGCGGTTGGCGCGCACGTACGGCTGGAAGATGTTCTCGCGGAGATCGGCGGGGATGCCCGCGCCGCTGTCGGCCACCTCGACGTGCATGCGTCCGCCGCGCCGCGTGCCGTCGATCCACACGCGCCGATCGGTGGCGTCCGGAGGCATGTACTTGATCGCGTTCGACACGAGGTTGTGCAGGACGCTCGCCAGCACGCCCGCCGGGCAGTGCATCTGGCAGCGCGGCAGGTCGCCGATGCTGACGCGGACGGAGGTCGTCGCCGCCTGCGGCTCGACGTCCTGGACGACCTCGGACGCGACCCGATCGAGCGACGCGCGCGAATCGGGCTCCGGCGCGGCCCCCGCGCGCGCGAACGTCAGCAGGTCCTGCACCAGACCGTCGACGCGGCGCAGGCTGCGCAGGCCGCGCTCGACGACGACGCGCGTGGTGTTCGCGGTCCCCGGATCCCGAGCGGCCTGCTCGAGGGCCAGCGACACCGGAGACAGCGGGCTGCGCACGTCGTGCGCCACGCGCGACGCGAAGGCCTCGAGCTCGTCGGCGCGCGCCCGCGAGATCGCGCTCTGTCGCCGCATGCTGCGCAGCGCGACGATGCCCAGCCCGGCGGTGATGACGACGCTGATGCCGTCGAGCGCCAGCCCGAGCTCGCGCGCGCGCCGCCAGGCATGATCGGCGGCGGTCGCCGTCAGCGCGCCCTGATCGTAGTTCAGGCGCAGCACCCGCGAGACCGCGTCGTCGGCGCCGGCGACGGCCGCCGCCAGCGGTCCGTGCACGTCGGCGGCGGCGTCCTGGCCGCGTCCGACCTCCAGCTCGGCGCGCACGCGCGACATCGTGTCCTCCGCGTTGTCGAGTTTCTTCGTGGCATCCGCCCACAAGGCGGACTCGCCGGGGAACCGCGGGTACGACTCGTAGAAGCGGCGCGCCTCCTCGACCTGCGCGAGCGCCTGGTCCATCGCGGCGAACTGGGCCGGGAGCTGCAGCGGCTCGCCGGGGGCGCCGGATGTGCTGTCCTCGAGCTCGTACTGCGCGCGCGCCAGCTCGCGACGCATCGTGGCGACGTGCACGATGCTCGGCATCGCGTTGTCCGACACGTCGCGCGTGCGGCGGGCGACCAGCTCGAGGCGCGAGTCGGCGAACAGCGTCGAGGCGACGAAGCACGCCGCGGCGAGCGCGAATCCGAGCGCCACCGCCAGCACCTGGTGCGGGGCGTGACGCCGGCGGGGGCGCGGCGCTCGTTTCGCGCTCGGTTCCGACGCGCTCTCCGTGGCTCTGGCCACCATCCGGGACCCCCC
>Ga0209012_1001098_pt1 | contig 30603 bp, 26 predicted proteins | sample RS3BMetagenome_FD_184735 | JGI IMG/M metagenome (GOLD analysis project Ga0209012, IMG submission 184735) | Ferric oxide microbial mat and aquatic microbial communities from Rainbow Spring, Yellowstone National Park, USA - RS3B (SPAdes) (version 3) ...
GACTTGAGCTGGATCACCTCTACGCCTATCCCCAAAACCTCCTCTACCTGGTCAACGTAGGTCTGAACCCTCTCCTCCAACTCTCTTCTCGAGACATCCTGGGGTGCTAGGTGGTAGAGGAGTATTAAGCGGTTCGATGGGAACATCCTCAACCCCGCTTTAATACCATCCAGCTTATCATGATATAGCGCAACCTGAAGAACCCTTTTTACCTCAGCCCTAGTCTTAAACATCTCTTCAAGCATACAATCATCCCCATTAAAACTTCGCACATCACTATAAGATTTTACCATAATGGTCAGCTAGATAATCCCACCTTATAGATAAGCGTGAACTTAAAACACTCTGTCACACCCACAGATGGGCAGTCTTAAGATGATTCATATCACCGGTTTTGGTGGGGTTTTCAGTACCACTCCGAGTATTACTGCAACAACGCCCACTATGCTGAACACTATCCCTGTAAATATGAGTGTGGCGTAGACGGCCGCTTTCAGTGGTGTGATAAGGTAGCTCACAGTGGGTGTAACGTTAGAGAAAACAACATAGTAGTAGTCACCACTTATATTTGTGTAAGAATAGATTCCCCCACTTGAAGCGGTGGGTCTAACCGCATATAGATAAATATTTGACTCGTTTACAACACTCAAAGCGTACACTGGGATTAGACCAGAATTCTTTGATGATGACTCCACAGTCAGCACTGAGGGGACGCTCAAGTTAATCACGCTTGTAATATATTCTACCTGCGTGTAGGCTGTGACCTGAGTTGAGCGGGTGGATGAGCCCTCCACCCGAACGAGGCCAAACCCAGTTACGCTTGCACCAAGAATAAGAATCGTCAAACCTACCAAAAGTAGCTTTCTACGCATAACCAAAACAGCCGTCCCACCACTAAAACTTTTCGACCTCAAAGCTTGACCAACCCAGACCAACCTAGATATTTGAAAATTAGCTAGATCAATTATTGGGGGCAAGCAACACACTCAATATTATATACCTACTCCTAAATCAAGGGGCACATCGTTTCTAGTGTCCTGTAAACAAATGGATTACCGCTGGGGTGGACGTGGAGTTTTCCAACTAACCCTGGGACTCCTTTCCTCCAAGCGGGAGTGGTAGAGACACATCCAGATGTCCCGGGTGTTGACTCCCCACTTTAAGCGCCTCGGATACAAGTGACTCTACGATGATTCAGCCAAACCGCTTGGTTATGGCTACGAAATAAGAGACGGTGTTCTCAAAACTGTGAGCTACCCCGACATAAACGGTAGATTCAAAATTCGTGTATGGGGTAGAATCAGCGCTAAGGGGGATCTGGGTCTACGTAAGGGACAAGGCTTTGGAAGCTTTATAAATTCAGGTTTTATGGGTTTAGCTCAGCGTTGGGGGTATGGAGGTATCCTCATGTTCAATGTTACCTCTATGTTTGCGAACGCCTGCCTATCACGGGGTGATACGAGGGATATGACTTCACCCTTCCTACCCATCCTACCAGTCCTCCCAGCCCTATGAGTATATGCGTGAACGTCTTGTGGTACATCAAAGTTTATGACGCGTTCAAGCTCGATTATGTCTATACCCCTTGCAAGTAGCTCTGTGGCTACAAGTAGGTTAATTCTGCCCTGTCTGAAGAGCCATAGTGTCTGCTCACGCTTGGCTTGAGGCATATCGCCGTTAATATAGGCGACCCTGTGCCCCCTCGCTGAGAGTTTCTCGGCGACCCACCTACTCCTACTCTTTGTCGCCGTGAAAACTATAGTGGACTTATTTGATTCAGATAGTAGCCTCTCAAGCTCCCAGAACTTTGAACGCTCATCCACGTCTATCACGTAGTGCTCAATGGTCTCAACCTGCTTATCCCCGTCGAGTATGATCCGCTTCGCATCAGCGGCATACCTGTGTGCAAGTCTCTCGACGTCTTCGGGTATCGTCGCCGAGAAGAAGCTCACCCGCCTAGCACTCGTAGACCTCAGTATCCTATCGACATCCTCATAGAAACCCATATCAAGCATCCTATCACACTCATCCAGTATTACCTCACTAACCGAGCCCAAGTCAAGTATTCCGCGCTCATAGAGGTCTAGGATTCTGCCAGGCGTGCCCACGGCCACATCGAAGCCCCTTGACACCCACTCCGCCTGTCTACCTATGGATTTACCGCCTATGAAGACGGCGACCCGGACACCCACATGTCTGCCAAGCCTCCTAATCTCCGCAGCAACCTGCTCGGCGAGCTCGCGGGTGGGGGTTAAAACTAGGTACCTATCACTCCTAGACTTGCTTTGGGAAACCCTGTTGAGTATTGGTAAAGCGAAGGCCGCAGTCTTACCGCTACCCGTCCTCGACTGTGCGACCACGGCGTTCCCCGCCAGCATAGCTGGTATAACTTGCCCCTGGATGGGTGTGGGTGTAGTGTAACCTGCATCCATGATTCCCCTAAATACATTCTCTGCTAAGTCAAACGACCTAAAACCTAACTCTTCTGCAACATAGTTCATTTCTTTCACTTTTATTAAACCATAAAGCACGAGTGTATTTGTCTTCAACCCTTGCTTTGTTTGGTCACTAAAAATAACGTTGAACCCACTATTAAGCCTGTTTAAAACATAGCCTGCGCGTAGTTAACGCTGAGGGTAGAGTAGTAGCCGGCTGAGTCTGTCACGTTGGGTGACACCGCGGCTGCTAGGAAGTGCTCCGTTGTTCCCTGACCATCTGTAAACCATGCGGCTATTAGTGTCTTAGTGGTCTGGGCGTAGTTTGTTTCAAGTGAGAGCACCACGCTTCCACCGTACTGGTTTATGACTTCAAGTATGGCTGAGAATCCCCCCGCCCCGAGTAGGCTCTCATTAACGCTTTGAGTATAGTTTTGACCAGCGTATAAAGATTCATATCGTGCATGGAAGCCCACACTCAGACTTCCATTCTGGGCGTACACCAGCTTGTAGGGGATGACGCTTGGATTCGTTATCGGTGTTGCGAACGCGGTGTACACCAGTTTCACGGGGTAGTCACCCTCAAAGAGGATTGAGGCGTTGTAGACTCCTGTATCGGTGGCCACCTCTGAGAACTGCTCATCCAACGTTGCACTCTCAAGAAGCGTTGAGAGCGTCTGGTAAGCATTAAAGAAGCCCCTTTGAACCACCTGGGTGTTCTCGCTGCCGTGCTCGAAGCTGAGTGTGGCCGCGTAGTCGAGCAGGTAGTGGCCCACCTCTTGGTAGACCTCGCCTGCAAAGCTTGGGTTAAATATGGGTGCGGAGTCAACATAGACCTGCTTCGCGGTGACCAGCCTCCCAGATAGGAGGGGGTTAGAGGCATTCACCCACAACGCGAGCGCGCCGCTCAGAGTCCAAGAGAAGAAGGGTGAACCCGTGAGCTCGTAGGCCTCCGCTAAGTTTGTGACACTCACGCTGAGTGTTGCGTTAAGCCCGGTTGCCAGTAGGGGCGTTATCTCAGCTATATATGGGTTATGATTAGGATAGCGCGTTAATGGAGGGCATTGGCTTCCAGTAGAATAGGTCTATACCACCCGTGTAGATCGTTTCGAAGGGATTAACCACATCCGCTAGGAAGCCATTATAGTAGAGTAGCACACTCCTTGTGGCCGGCTCATTTGCATACCAGAACTCATCGTTTCCACCACCCTCCGTGTACACCAGTGCGGCAGCCCTATACGTGCCAGGTGGCAACTCGACCTGCTCGCTGACCGACTCCTGGAGTGGGTTAAGGGTTACCGCGGAGTAGCCTAAGGGGTTAACCCAGAGGGGTATGAATTCGGTGGGTAGCCCTGCGGGGGGTGTTCCCGGGTAGAGGTAGAGTGAGACGTTTACTTGGTATACGCCGGTGATACCCGCACTCGCATCATAATAGTTGACGAGAACTATCTGGAAGGTAACGTTACCCCTGAGCATGTTCTCATATAATGTGACATCGGAGGCCGCCGTGGAGTTATACATTTCCTGCGTTGAACCCCAGAATATGGGTACACCGTCGGCGAAAACGTAGAGTGGCCTATCATACTGTGCACCCCCATACTCCTCTACGGATACGTTGAGCACCTCAAGCGAGTAGGTAACGTCTGGGATATCCATGCTAACCGTGTAGGGGGTTGGACCAGTGTCGTTAAAGACCACATTAGTAGCGATCACAACAACATTGGGTTTGACGCCTAGTAACTGTGGCTGGTATGCGCCGAATGAATAGTAGTGGGTAACCGGTCCTCCCGGGTCGCCTATTGTTGAGTTAACCAGTAGAGGCCTTTGCTGCGCCAACTGGTGACTATACGGCGTCAGAGGGATCCTAGCAACCGCTGCCCCAGGTGTGAGCGCCGAGACCAATATTAATAGGGCGATGAGTGGACGAATCACGCAGGACCACCCGCTACCGCTGCACGCCGACCCCTCAACACAAATAGTATGGCTATAAGACCCAGTATGAAGCCTAGGACACCGAGGCCCCCCAGTATGTAGTCTGTGATCCTCTGATGGTAGAGGTTAACAACGTTGAAGGTGTGAGTGTAGCTTAGACCTGAGCTCACAGTGACGCTCAGTGTGTACACCCCGTCCGGGTTTGAGGGTGAGCTGAAGGGGACGCTGACCTGGATGCCACCGCTTGTGGGTGTTACGCTGAAGTTGACCGGCACCCCATTAATGGTCACACCCACCACTCTGAGCTGTGAACCTGTTACATCCAGGGTGATTCGACTTGTAGACCCTGTGACGGTGGCGGGTGATGTGAGCTTGAATGTGGGTGGGGGTAGTGTTGAGATACTTGAAACACCGCTATACGTGTTACCCACGCCTTGTATGGTGCTGTTAACTGGGTTATAGGCGTATGTTAGGTTGTTGAACACCGTGGATAGAACTGTGAGGTTAGAGTGTGTTAGGCTCACACCCACCCCTCCACCAGTAATGGTGCTACCTATCACTGTAACGTTTGAATCCAACATGTTAACGTGACTAAGTGTAGAGTCAACCAAGATTATATGGGATCCACCCTCGATTGTTAGGCCGTCCAGATAGTCGCCTTTGAGTGTTAGGTCCACACCTCTAAGTGTGAGATTCGTGGCGCCCACACCTTCGAGGAATGGCAGTCCTGAGGAGTTGGTTATAAGCTCGGTGGAGCTCAGGTTGGAGGGTGTCAGCATGTGTATATTCAGATAGGTATATGGGAGGATATTGAGGTAGGCGTATGACTGCTGGGCTTGAACGCCTCCCGCGGATTCTCCTGTGAGAGCCAAGTCCCAAGGCCCAGATAGATAACTCTGGGACAACCCAGCGTAGAATCCTCCTTCAAGCACCGATGGGAGAGTGACGTTAACGATCCACGCACCCAAAGCAGCACTGTACTGCATGGGCACACCCGTATACACCTGGAATATTAGGGATTCAAAATTATAGTTCACGGGTTGGGCGGTTAACATAAACACGCCTGCGGTGACGGGCATACCGTTGGGGTAATATATTCGCGCCTCCACACTTATTGTTTGACCCTCAAGCGCCTGCGACACCGTCTGAATATGGTACGTTAAACTCCCACTTGATATGTATAGTGCCGTTGTATAGACTCCATGCTCTGCACCCGAAGAACCAGTGTATGTGGAGTTGAAGACCACGGTGTAGAAGCCGGGGGTGAAGTTGGCGGGTATAGTGAAGTTTGCCTCCTGCAGGTAGAATAGATTCAAAATGGAGTATTGCACGGCGTTCGGCGCAGGTTTAAGATGTACCTTGGCCGCAAGCTCCCCGCTCGGTGAGTAGAACTCCGCTGTGACATTAGAGGTGAAGAGGCCTCCACCAGAAGCTGAGAGGCTCTCGGTGTAGAGTGTTATCCTCTGACCCGGTGATGCCGACGGTAACGCGTCGAGGGATGGGGTTATAATAGTAGATATAAGCAACGCCTCACCGAAGTACTCGTAGGTGTACGCCTCCCCCATCTGACCTGAGAGAGTTGCGTTCACAACCATCGTATAGACACCCTGGGGGAGGTTGGGGAGCAGGGCGTACCCGCCAGCATAGACACCTGGCTCACCACTCACCGGTAGAAGGCTTACACTGAAGATGGGTACCCCATTTCTTTCAAAGAGCGCTGTCACGGTGGCGTTCACAGCGGGTGAACCATCAGGATATGTAACCGTGGCGGCCACCGTGAACGGCTGATTGGGGGGTATCGGTGGACCATAGGGGTATGGTACAGGCTGGAATATTGTCACGCTCAGGCCGACCTGCATATCAGAGCCTCCCAGACCCTCGAGCCCCCCTGATGAGCCCTCCACCACAACACTCCACGTGTTGGGGGGTGCGCCCGGGTTGACCACGAATGAGCCAACCCACTCGGAGCCATTATAGCTCAGAGGCAAACTCATGTACTCACCTTCAGATTCATACACGTATGCCCTAAAGCTACCGGTTGTAACCAGTGTGCCGTTGGGGTATGTGACCTCGGCCCCCACATTCACGGTGGAGCCATAGTAGAACTGTGGGTAGGCTGAACCGCTTCCGCCGATGTTGACGACCACCCCCAGCTGTGGTGGTAGACTCCTGATGGCTTTGGCGAGCGCTGGTAGGTTTGGTGAGCCAAGCCCTGTGACCAAGTTGTAGCCACGTGTAGCATAGTAGGCTCCGTTGTATCCGAAGCTAACCTGGTGGAATGCCTGGGAGTAAAGTGAGCTATCCTTGTATATTTGATAGAGGTATGGGTTGAGCAGGCCTAGTGGTCTATTGGTGTACTCGTCAAGTAGGGATGCCATGCCAGCCCAAAGAGGCGTGGCGAGGCTTGTTCCACCCACAACAACCCTTTGGCCTTCGACAACCACTACGAAGCCAGTGTAAGGGTTGGCGTCGGCCGCCACGTCGGGTACACTTCTGAAGGCGGAGTTATCGACCCCCATCTGGTACCAGGGCTTCGGGAAGAGTGTGCTGTAGCCACCCCCAGAGGACACGGTTTCACCCGAGTAGTCGGGTGATATACTCCACGCCTCCTCGTAGGAGTAGGTTGCATTAGCGTTCAACTCGCTTATCGAGCCAGACGTAACATTTACGTAGAGGGTTGTCCCACCCACCGCGGTCACGAATGGTGAGGAGGCTGGGAAGATAACACCCCCATATGTGGTGAGCGTACCACTATAGGCACCCTCATCTCCGCTCGCAGCCAAGAACGATATGCCCTCCGCGGCTCCAAGCGCGAAGTAGTAGTCGGCGTAGGGATAATTCAAAAATCCCGAGTAGTAGAATCCCGACTCACCGAAGAGGTTCTCAGGTATACCCCAACTCATACTTGTGACGTTAGCTAGGTCGGAGCTCACAGCATAGTCTATGGCTTCAAACAGTGCGTTTGTGACGTCCACGGGGTTGAAACCCACTACTAGATATATGTGCGCGTAGGGCGCCATGCTGTGAACCGCTTCTACATCTAGAGCAGTCTCAACATCCCACCCAGTGGATACGCCGTACTCGGGATGGTAGGGTCCCACGGGCACTATGGTTAGGTTAACTGGGGGCAAACCGAACTCTTGGTCGAAGGCTGCAAGGTCCTGCTGGATAAGTGGGTCACCATAGGCTTCGATGACCGCTATGCTTTGACCCCTACCCCCCATAGCCCTTCGATAGAAGGGTGTTCACACCGTAGGCACCCTGCAACACGCTGGGCCCATAATAGGTTGCAGCCGTTGTGAGACCAACACTGGGTGTGGAGCGGGGAAGCTTAGAGGGTGTAATCCTGGTGCCGTTTAACCCACCCATAACTATGTACTGTGGCTGTACTAGAGTGCGATTTGTGAGGCCGCTTATCTCAACCCCTTCTAGTTGTACTGGTATCTGGGGTTGGGTTGCTGGGGCATAGTAGGTTTCACCCTGATAGGTATAGGTGTACAGAGTTGTGTGGAATAGTGATTCAACAGTGGAGGCCTTAGCGTACGCCTCAACCGAGAATCTATCTGGGCTAACATATGCAACACTGAAACCATTTGACTCTAAGAAGCGTATGAGAGTGTTGAATTCACTCTGATTTGGAGCATAGTATTTTAAAACTTGCTCTTGGCTGATGGGCTCCATGTTTTTAAGCGGCACTTGGTTGGCCGCAAAATTGAGTGACGCAGCGTTATTGGGTGGTAGGAAGAAGCTTAGCCAAACCTGTGAGGACAAAGGTAGAGGCTGAGCTGCTCTCCCGAGAAGTGGGGGACCCATATAAGAAGCCTGAGTGTACTCTACTGTCCCAGAGGCACTCTGCATCCCAGTCAAAGCCACACTTGATACAATTATCAAAACTATGAGAATAAATAGTTTAAACATAAAATCGATTATCTAGAGTTAGGAACAATATATTAAACCTTTCCTTTGGGAGTGCTGTGTTGAATAAATATTTTTGATTACGCTGTTCGTGTAAACCGTTTCGGCTGAACAACTAGCTTAGCGCACACTATTAACACAATCGTGTGATATATTCAACACAGCACTTTGGGAGCAAAACATATTCGTTCGGGAAATACTAATCGTAGAGCCGTGGTTCGGTTCAAAAGCTATTTACAGTATTAAGTGGTCATAAGGTTTTCAATGTTCTAACCTTAAGAGGCGGGATGATTTCTAAAGTGGACGGTTGAAAACCGTAAACGGGTTTTCGAAGTAGATTCACAGGTACGAGGCGTGCAAAGCAGTGAATCTACACCTGTGGACACCTACTGGGTCAAAGTAACCCTATGGTAAGGGGGGGCCAAGTCTGGTTGTTGGCTGGAGCGAGTAGGCCAGCTCTTTAGGGCAGGGTAACTGGTCAAACGTGACGAGCTAAACGTAATAAGACTACACATCTAGCCACGTAAATACAGTAAAGAGGCCGGAGTCATACATATACATCTTGGATATCTATTTAAAATGGGAGGATGGTGTCCAGATAATCATTTCCCGCACCTGAATACTACGCTCGCCACCCCCTAATCCGGGCACCATCAATGGAAGATTATCAATGCTTATATTCTTACACTTTGATTAAGCAGACTTTTTAACAGAACCCTCTGATCCACACTTAGGTGGATCTCATCACACAGTTTCGCCTAACGAGTGTTTGCGGTGTGAATATCCAAACAGAGTTAATTAAAATAAAGAATGTTTTATAATTATTATATTCCCAGAGTCATAGTCTTATTGATTTGTGAACGGCGTCGTCCATGAGTGCTACCGTGTAGGAGGCTAGGCGTACCACTGATTTCGCGAACTCAGACCCGCTGTTTACATCGCTAGCTACTAGTTGCTCCACCTTTTTCATGGATTCCCGAATCTCCTGTACTGCGTCGAGTTGTTCTGTGAGAAACATTCTGAGCGCCTTCTCAAACATCTCGCTTACTAGGTCAAGCGTTTTGCTGAGCGTGGTTGAACCCTTCTCATCTTTCATAAGACTCTGGGAAGCGTTCTTGATGTGTGTTAGTGTGCGGCCGAGGTCTCTTACCGCCACCGCGTAGAGTATTAGGTCCTTGGTTGGTAGACCCAAGTTGAGGTCGAATTCACGCTGTGATCCCAGTGCGAGTGTCCTTATTATGAGCCTATAATTCTTAAGGAGCTGGTCGCATCTTGTATAGATGTCTTCGCACATTTCCTTTGAGGGTTGTGCTGCCGCGCGTGCGAGGTCGCGCACAAGCTGGAGTATTTGTGAGCCGAACCTCTCCACCTCGGCGCGTATGTCCCTTGGCTCCTGGGCCCTTACGCTGAACTTTATATAGTCGAACCCTTCCTCCTCCACCTGTAGCCCAGCGTGTGAGAGCTGCAGGTTCCTTAGTTCACGCTTCTGCTCCTGACCCATAACCCCCTTGGAGTACACCCTGATCTGGGACACGCCCTGCATATAGTAAGATGATAGTAGGTACTTTGTGTACTCAATGTCTGTGAGCTCTATTTCCCTGGAATTATTTGGCTGCGTGGGTATCACAACTTTGAGTGATCCACCAGAGTTGTAAACCAGCAACTCGCTTCCAGAGGAGAGTCCGTGCTGTCTGACCCACTCGCTTGGTAGGCTTATGATGAAGCTTCCACCCTTGATTTTCTGTAGTCTGCGAAGTGGTTTATTCATATATTACCCCATAAATATATGGGTATAAATAAGCTTTGATACATCAAAAGTTGAAGAGAACTTGCTCATACACAGGCCGAATAGCTTAGTCATACCTACTACCAACACGAGACTCAGAAGACGGGTATAACGTCGTCCTCTGAGACTCTTTCAACCTCCTCCCCGCTTATTCCCAGCTCTGGGATCTCTGGGAACTTTACCCCGTACTTGGATACCGCCGCGCCCACTCTTAGCACAGCGTCCCGCCAAGCCTTCTCCTTCTCTTCGAGTGTGGGCACGCCGAGCCCCGCGTCCCTTGCGAGGTCCTCCATTTTAAAGTGAACCTCTTCATAGTCATGTGGGAGCCTCCAGAAGTCCTTGGGCGGCCTATACATTATGAGTGATAAGAATATGAATCCAGCCCTTATCTGCTTGGTTACCATCTTCTTTCTTGATTCATCCATTTTTGGTAGGTTGTCTTGCAGTAATACATGGGTGAAGGCGTAGTGTCGAGTCTCGTCGAGTGAAATCTGCCTGAAGACCTGTTTGAACTGTGGGATCTTCGCCCCATCACCCATCTCACTGAAAATTGTTGTGGCCGCAGCTTCACCCATCATGAATGAGGTGAGTAGTACATCGAACGTATACTTGTTGTACGCCTCCTTGTAGGCATTCCAGTAACGCGCACCATTATACCAAGTCCACAGCACGTTTCTAGCAGCCTTCCTCTCGAGATCATCCTGCGGCTTAAAGCCGCGTGGAAAACCCTTAAACATGCAATGCGAAGCCCTCCCACACACCATGCAGTGCCTGTTCTCATCGAATGTGATGGTGGAGATAAACGACCTATACGCTGTGGGTATATGCCTCTCATGGCTCTTCACCATCGCGTATCCGAAGACTGGCGCCGCGTTGTCGAACGTGGCTAGAACACACCACCAGTAAGCCACGCCGAGCCTCTGTTTGCGCTCAAGCCCCGAAGCTATCTCCTCAAGCTTTGCCCAGTCTACCCGATCCTCGTCCCACTGCTCTCGCTTAGCGCGTGAGTAGAGCCTCCACGTCTGCGGGCTTGTCTCAAAATCCCAGTCGAGGGGGTAGATAGACTCTGGTGGAAACTCTGGATCATCAGAGTAATCATACATTTCAATCACTAATTATAATATGCATTCAAATTTAAATATTATTATAGTTATATGATCCGTGAAGCAAGGTTTTCAGATGATTTAGCACACCTTCGGGTCTATCCGCCGACTCCGTGAAACTCGACCTCCAACCCCTCCGCACATAAGCCTTTGTGCGCCCATCCCGCGGCAACCCCCTCACAGCCGGATTGGGGTGGTCACCCAAATTCTCCATACTCACCCGCTCCACCACTTTAAACGGATGATAACCCATGAGCCCAGCCCTGTGCAACGCGTCAGCCCCACCATCACCAGCGTCAACCACAACAACGTGGACAGCTCCATTCACGAACTTATCCAGATTAGAGTAGAGACCTGCAACGAAAACCTCCTTGTACCTACTAAGACCACCCATCAGGTTTGGAAGAAGCCCACCCACAGTCTCAAGCCAGCTTGCGTCATCCAGTATTGCGACCAGTCTTAGAACACCTCTGAGGCATACAGAGTTGGGTGACTCGTTAGGTGTATCCAGCTTTGACAGGGTTTGTGTTCCCCTTAACTCATCCCTAAACCCCTCAGGCAACACGAATCCCCTAAGCCTCTCCGCCACTGATGTGGCTAACTCTAAGTGCTTGGGGTTACCCGTGACCTCATAGGCTGTGAGCAGCGCGTTTAGCGACGCACCATAATCCTCCGCCAAGCCCTCCCGACCACCATTCAGCCGCCTAGTAACCCTAGATGTGAGTCCATCCAGTACGCTTAGAGCACGCTTAAGCCACTCAGGGTGGCTGAATCCGGTTACAGCATAGCCAACGAGTATTGACTCCACCGCAAGCATGTTGGGATATGTATAGGGTGTTTCATCCCTCCTAGGCTTCCTCCTCTTTGTGTCTCTGTAAGTCTTCATCTTCAATCTTATATCTTGAAGGATGCTCCAAGCCTGGTCAACATTTACACCCAGCGTTGACGCCAAGTCGGGTATGTCTAGCATCCTACGCAGAACAACCCTACCAGCCACAACACCCCGCGTGGTCTCCCTGCTCGGCGAGTAGGGGTCGGCTGAGACAGCTATTGGGTGCACCCCGAAAAGCCTCCTACCGACTGCGCCAAGCCCTGAGCCGAGAGCCTCATCAACCTCAGAAGGTGTCCAAGTATAGTACTCGCCTTCCCTCTCACCATCCGAGGCCAAACTGACCGCGAATCCCTCTTCAACGCCCAAGTCCGATAATATGAAATCGATGGTTAGATTGAGTGCATCCAGGAACTCTTCGTCACGTGTCGCCGAATACTGGTTCGCGTAATCAAACGCGGCCTCCGCGTTATCCACTAAAAGCTTCTCAAAGCTTGGCACAAGCCACTCAGCATCCGCATTACGGTGAAAACCACCACCCACCTGATCCATTATACCACCATAATACATTTTACGCAGAGTTATGGAGGAGGCCTGAACACCCAGTGTATCACCCGAACGTGAAGCATAGGAGAGAAGCAACCTGTTAACCGTTGGCTGGGGAAACCTACGCTGCTGACCTACACCTACACCTCCAAGCTCCCAGTCGTAATCCATAAGCAACCTGACAACGCATTCATCTACGAGCGAAGGGCTCGGCCTCAAGGGCTGCTGGCTCGGAGACGCCTGGTCCAAGCTCCTAGCACCCCTTAGAAGGGACTGCCTGTCACTCCTCCACAGCTCAGCGACCCTAGTAAGCAAACCCATCAAGCCAGCCTCCCCAGCTGACCCCTGCAGTGAGAGAAAGTTGGCCGCGACAACCACCTTCTCATCTGGTGTGAGAACACAGTTCACAGGGTAGCCTCCACCCACAGCCAACTGGAAAACCCGGTCAACATTGGGCGCCTCATCCCTATCAACCCTTACACAAACAAAGTTCTCATTCAAAAGATCAGCTAGGGGTTCTGCGGTGAACACCTTAAGGTCCATCTCGGAGCACCACCTTGACCACACAGCACCAATATTCAAAAACACTGGCTTATCCAATTTAGCAGCCAGCTTGAAGACGCTACGAGACCACCTACGCCACCTGACAGGCTGAGCTAAACCCAGCTCAAAGTAGACACCATCTTTTCTATGTGACACCACTAAACACATCCGCACACACTTAAAGTCATTACGCGCACACAGGAGAGTCTAGGTAATCCTGATTTGCTGCATAGTCATCTAGATAAGAGATTTTTGAAAGCTTTTATTCAACCTTAGAGGTGCATTCTTCTATAAACGCTATTACATATGAATATTCCCTAGCCTCAGATTCTGGGTCGGCTACCGAGTGTCCAGAATCATTAACAAATAGCATAACATCGTTGCCTAAGCTCTTGGATTTAGCGACGTATTTTAATGCATGTACTGGATGCACTCTATCATCGTTAATTCCAGTATAAACAAAAGTTCTTGGTAGACCTTTCCTCAAATTATGATAAGGACTATACGAAGCTAGGTAATCCCTGAATTTTGGATCATTAGGATCACCATACTCCTCGACCCAGTATTTTCCTACGTAAAGTTTATCGTATTTGAACATATCTAGAACTGGATGGCCTATTATTGCACCGTCGATGAGTTCTGGATACTGATTTTCTGTAGCACCCACCAATAACCCGCCGTTACTTCTGCCCATAACCATAGTTTTACCCCCCCCCATCATTTTTACTAAGTTCAAAAATTCTGAAAAGTCGTTAAACACGTTCTTTTTATCTAGGAGCATACCAGCTTTGTGCCAATCTTCACCGTTTTCATAACCCTCCTCCCAAGTTCGTTATTAACAACGTGTATCCTTTATCTAATAGAACTCTTGTCGACATTGGAAAAGAAGGAAGCAAAGAGATCCTAAATCCCCCGTAACCGTAAACTATTACACCCCTAGGATGGTTGGTTTTAGACAAGAGGAACCCGTGAAGCAATACGTCGCCTTTTTTAATGTATATGTCCTTAACATTTACCTTATAATCACCGTACCGCATTAATACCTCCTCTTCCTTTTTACTTTCATCCCTCTTACTAACTTTTAACTTGTAGCTGAAAGAAGTCTCGACTAGAAATAAGGTAGACCTGTGGCTATCCATAAAAGTTATGTTATCGTGGTCTTCCCCTTTTATTTTGTTTCCATTAACATCGTAATAAATGAGGGGGGGTCCTGTAATCCTTGATCACTTCCACTGCAAGCCTATCGCTTAAAGAAGAAACGCCTACGACCGGATAATCAGTTTCTATAATCTTCTTATCTCCAAAATACACCGCTTTGTTCTTTTGATAAATTAAACTACCTTGTTTAAAATCTATAACTTGTATCACTTCTCCTTCATCAATCTTTTTAAGTGAATCAAAGCTTTCTCCGGCGTAAAATTGGCTATACCTCCACCCCTTTTGCCTAATGAGAGTAATAAAGTCATTAAACATTTTTACGGTTATGAATTCCCCAGCCTTCATGTCGTTGCCGTAAACTATGTCGTCACCACACAACACCCTGTCTGAAGGATAATCTCCACCGTCTGGTGGCGGAGAATACCTAAAGCTCTTAATATAGCATAATTCACGACGGAAATAAAAAGGAGACTCTACCATTTCCCCTAATTCCTTAATTTTGCCTTCGGGGGATATTAACAAAGTGCTAATCTTATCGCTCCCGTTCTTCTCTATGCTCACTCCAATTTCTTTAGAATTGTAAACTTTCCAAATTCCGGAAACCACGAAACCTTCTGGTGGAGAATAAATATCGCTATTACCTAAAAGTACTTGGCTCCTTTGACCGCGGAGCAGGATTACAGGATTATTATCCTCATATGCAAACATGTTTAAAACGTCCGTTTCTTTATATATTTTTAGAAGGAGCGGATAAAGCTCTTTAGCCCTCTCACCTAGTCTTCTAACTGCTTCCTTATTCTCTCTCACTATAAAGGTTTTAGCTTTCTCATCAGACAGTTCCTCTAAGTATTCGAACTCATCCATAATAGTAATTGATAAGCAGAAAATAAAAAGATTCCTTACTAGTATCTTTTCCCAAATAAATGGGAAAACTCAATTCGTTAACTTTTACCTAATTTATGTTGTTTTGTGTTTGTTTTAGGAAACTGTGTGAAGTATTAATATGTATTCGCCTATTGGATCTACAAAAACCATTTGAATTTCTGGGCTTATCACCATTAATAGGGGTCCAAAGGCTACGATGTCTTCGAGTGTCTAGGGTGAGGCTTAGAACAAACAGACAACTCAACGCTGCCATCGACCTTTAATAGAGAATGAACTTCGGGTATAATATAGAACAGGCGAATGGGAGGAATGACATTTTTCCGGGGGTGGAGAACGGTTCCCAGCCGCACATGTCGTGAGACAGGCTGGTCCTACCCTAGCCGCTGGGTGGGTCCTTGCTCGAGGAGGCCAAGCGGAGGAGTTGTCACGATCAACCGGTGAGGGATGTAAATGATGCGCAAGCCCAAAACCCTAGTACATGCATCATGAGTATTCGGACGTTAATCAGCCTACAAACGCTTAGTATAAACCTCTTCTTACTAAAGGACCATATTATCTGATAAATCTTTATCATAATTAAGATTCTAGAAATTTGGGTTGGTAGGATTTGTATGAAAATTATAATTTGCATTATACATATGGTCATTATTATTCCAAGAGTCGATGATTTCGAACTATGGAAGAAAACGGGAAGATGTGTGCTCGTCTAGGGGAAGAGAAAAACCGGTAAGTCACTCTTTATCAGGAATTTTACAAGCTGAGACTAATACTATTTGATTAAGAGATTGCGGAGTGCTCGATACAAAACGCATGGAAGAGGTGAACTATGAGTTTCTAAAAGAGTACATGCTGAGAAGTGAAGGTAAAGTCAGCAGATATCGCTTTATATCTTTTTTCGCGAAAAAAACTAAAGAAGGGTGACCCAAACATCGTACAAAGCTACCTGAAAATCCAGAGCAAATTGGTCTAATATAAAAAGTATCGATAGCCAACAGGTGGTATGACCATTTTAAAATCTCTTCGTAGGGGCGCGTTCTCTACCTCTACCTTGATGGCAAATATGGTTTTTCTGAGTTGGATGTGTCCCAAAGTGAATTAAAGAGAGTTGTGAATGAAAAGACACCGCACTATGTTAAGTTCTTCAGGGTTCTGCTTTTAAAAATATATGGTGCAAAAGTGGGTAAAATCGTTGAGAAGGAACACCAAGTAGACATAGTACCCCATCCTTTAGAAGAGCGAGGCTAGTTGGGGAGGTCAAGTGGAAAGGCTTTGTTGAGAAAGATGAAATCAGCAGAATCGAGGAGGTTTTGAACCGCTTAAATGCGAGAAGGTGCTCATAGTACCTCATTCCTCAACGAATGAGCGGGAACCTAAAAACATTCGGGTGCTCGACGCAACAAGAATAGAGGAATTACTATGACTGCGCTTATGAGGCCATACACTATGTATAGGCTGAGCTTGTAACAGGCCGATCATGCATATCCGCGTTGGGTTGGGCGCCGCCCTGCAGTGGTATCCTAGGTGGGTTATTCCGCTAGCGGGTTTTTTACAAACATCCAAATCCACACCATTTACCGAAAACGAAAACCTGCTACATGGTGCAGATAAACCCGTGCGTGTTTTTGTTTTACACATCAAATTTAGGACAAAATTCAAGCGGGAGAAGCGAAGACTGCATTTGATGGTGGTGTACACTTACAGCAGAAGTCTAAAACTCACACCCTCAGACATCTGCAGTAGCCGTCGAAACCTTAGTAAAGGTTTGGAGACTGGAGGAGACAACTCCATCTTTGGGTTGTAGTGGCTCACATGCTGTAATGGCTCAGCTATTGGGTAAAGAAGGAGGAACCCGCAAAGTAGAGGTGTTCTTTCTTCACGAACTTAAAGTGAACTACCTCACCCCCGCGAAACGGGAGATGTCATTTACCCCTAAACCCTCATTAAAAACCGTAGCCCAAATATAGTAGCCAACTTGCACGCTCGCACATAATCCTTATTTCAAACAATGTTGATAGAGTAAATACCTCACAACATCCTAACAGTATCAACAATACCCTTGATATGACGTAGCATCGCAAAATTAGGAAGACCACACGATAATACTCACCACATAGACTGGTTGAGGTGTTGGCTTAATAGCTCACTCACTTAGTGGAATAATATGTGAATTAGATGCCCTACAGATTCGATGCGGGGAGATTCATAGCGATAGTGCTATCCCTGATAGTCCTATTCGTGCTATTCGTATTTGGAGGGTTCTACGGTGGCTACGGTGGCTTAGGTCTTAACACTGATAGCTTTATATTACTAGTGGCACTCATGATATTCGCGTTCGCTATGAGCTTTGTAAAGGTCACAACCCAAGATGAAAACGTTGAAATAGTGAGTGAGGCCAGATGCCCCACATGTGGCTTCATATATACAAGGCCATTCACAAACGGAGACTTCATAACCAAGCAGGATAAACCCTGCCCAAAGGACGGCTCAATCACACTGATAGAAAAAATATATGTCAACGACCAACTAAAACAACCAGCATAACGACCCCTTAGTCATCATCGCCCAATTTAACTGCTAATCTCATTAAACTAGTTAAGACGGCCGTACAATGTGATCCAATCGATTGAGGAACGTAAATAGGTCATATTGTTAACTCTGTAATCACATGTGTTAGATTACAGGTATGAATCTCTCTTGCCTGAACGTTTCTTCGAGGCCGCCTTGGATGGGGATTCTGGCCCCGCAGCGTGGGCAGCGGTTATCCTTCTCAAGGTTCCAAGAGATGATTTGGAAGCCGTATCTTTCAACCACTGGGAAGCCGCACTCAGCGCAGTAAGTGTTCTCGTATCTGTGGCCTGGTACGTTGCCTAGGTATACATATCTTAGACCCTCCTGTTTGGCCACCTCGTAGTGTTTTTCGAGTGTGGGTATCGGTGTAGGGGGGAAATCCATCATTTTATAGTCTGGATGGAATCTTAGGAAGTGCATTGGGGTGTCGGGGCCTAGGTTATCATACACCCAGCGTGAAAGACGCTTAGCAGCCTCCAAGTTGTCTCCAACACTGGGTACAACAAGGTCGGTTATCTCCACGTGTATACTTGTCTTCTTCTTTATCTCTATCAAGGAGTCGAAGATGGGTTGTGGACTTGGTATGCCTATAAACCTCTGCACGAAGCTCGTCTCAGCGTTCCCCTTAAAATCCACCGTGAGGCAATCTAGGAATTCGCCTAGCAACCTCACGGTGTCGGGTGTATAGAACCCGTTGGAAACAAATATGTTGAATAGACCCATTCTATGCGCTTCGAGCCCAACATCCCTCGCGAACTCCACAAAGATGCTTGGCTCATTGTAGGTGTACGCCAACCCCTGCGAACCATATTTTTTGGCGAGCTTCACAATTTCGGATGGGGAGTACTCATCACCCTCAACCTTCCTCCTCTGACTTATATCATAGTTTTGACAGTAGCGGCACAGCCAGTTGCAACCCGTGGTTGCTATAGAGAAGATCTTTGAGCCGGGTCTATAGTGGGTCACAGGCTTCTTCTCGATGGGGTCAACGTGCCCAGTTATCACCCTTCCATAAACTAGTAGGTATAGTTTACCGCCTACATTTTTCCTAACACCGCAGAGCCCAACCTGTTCTGGTGCAAGCTGGCAGCGCCTGGCGCACGCCGTGCACATAACCCGGCCGGAACCCAGCTCTGTGTGTAGCTCTGCCTCAATCATCGTATATATATATGTTGAAAGATGCTTTTAGCTTATTGCTCAGACCCCTCCTCTCGCACCCCCTCCACCGCTGGCTCACCGGTGAATTGGGGGGTCCGCGCGTAGAGTCTGAGGTAGGGGGCTATAGCCCTCACAACCTTGGCTTCAGCCCTGCTCAGGTGTTCTTGGGTTGTGGACTCGCTTAGACCGAGCTGGGCGGCTATCTGCTTAATAGAGGTCTTCCTAGGCACTTCGTAGTAGCCTCTAATCATGGCTTCCTCAAGCACCCTTATCTGGCGCTGGGTCAGGGATGAGAAGAGCGAGCTAAGACTAATGGTGAACGAATCCCTCAGAGTGTTCGCGGGCACGTACACCTTCCTTTTCACCACAGCCTCCCCGAGCCTTTCATATTCGCTGAAGAGTTTCTGGAATCTCTCATAGTCAAACACAAGCAGGTCGAATGACTCCTCCCCACCCAAGTATGTGACTGGGGCAACCCATAGGCAACCATAGCTTTCAGCAAGCCTCAGTGTGCTATTCTGAGCGTTACACTTACAGTTAACTATGACACTCATATGGGTCGGCGACGTGTATTCATAGACCAACTCGAGTCCACTCTGTGAGGAATAATTCTTCAACCATCCTGAAACATCAACACACGTGCTCGACCTACAGTCAACCTCCAAGTAGTCCACTGTGGTATTACACCAGCGGTAGACCAATGTGCGGGGAAACCGTCGGGAAAGGTTTGCGAAAGGCAAATCATGCTTCAACCCCAGAGTAATCCTATACAATTCGCGCACCACAACAGATGCCTCCAAGGGGAATATATTTGTTCCTCACCCACCCAGAAATCCGTATGACGATACCCGCAAAGTGGGCCACCGCGCTCTAAACGCTGGATCCAAATTCACTCCTGGTGTTGAGGGTACCCACACATGAATCTTGGATCTACAGTTATGGATGGAGCCTCGGCCCACTTAACCCCCACTAGTGTTTAGGCTGCACGGGTCTATTCCTTCTACTGTGGCCTCAAAGTCTCTGCCACTAATATTATCTTAGCTTTAGTGCCCCTGAAGACCGTGAAGACCGTGTGGTGCGCGGTGTTGCTTGTGGGCAGCTGCAAAAGCCGCTTGGCGCAAATCTGGCTGTTCGTCAGGAGGTTGGTTCAATAAGTGCCCCGCAGAGCCGCACATTCCTCGACATGACATAGCCGTTCTGCACGATAGAAATACACTCATCTCCACCTACATACCTATAGAGCACAAGGAAATCCAACCCAGAGCATTGTTTGGGTCACAGCGGAGTTGTAGCTGCGCCTGTATGCGTCCACACACCACGGGTGTAAACCTACATATACAAACAGAATGTTGAGCACCCCTGAAGGGATCCGCGAACCCCACTCCTCAAGGCTGCTCAGCCGCATAGCCCCAGATCCAGCGGTATCAGGGGTTGCCCGATTCGTGAATCCACTATTAGAGCTTGAAAGCCTCTTATTTGGACACCGCCACAGTCGAAACAAAGGATTTAATGGTTACGACAGGGTGTGTTGTACAACAGGGTGTATATTTGTTGTCTTTCGACTTGACACCGAAGGATTCACCCCAAGCGTTATTCGGAAGAGAGAGAAAGTATGCAAATATCTAGACCTATATATTTTCAAACCGTTGACCATTGCGTTCACTCCCTACCCCCAACGGCTATAAGAACCACGTACACTAAACCTGACTCTGTCACTCCGACCAAAGAGGCACTCTTGCTACCATTTATGAACCCAACACAAGTTTTTGATCTACTATAGAGGGCGAGGTTTTGGAAAACCTATAATTTAACTAGCGCATCAAGAAGGCTTCTGTACTACCAGAATGGTTTTGGGCTCATATAGAAAGCTTAAAAGCCTGCTAAGCACCGCTTTGTCATGGGCTACACGCAAATTATTGCTTCACTATTCGGCGTCCCGCTCACGGCTGTTGAGGGGTTCGCGGCTGAGGCAGAGGAAATAAGCTTAGCGGTGGAGCGTAAACTGGGGGGACGGAGGCTGTGGGCTCTTGGGAGGGATGAAAGGTTGGCGCTCTACTGTGTCACAAGACTAGTCAGGCCGCGCATAGCCGTTGAGACGGGTGTTGGCTCAGGTGTGTCCACCACGTTTATCCTGAGCGCCGTAGAGCAGGGGGTTCTGCACTCATTCGACTTGGGTGTAAAGTATGGTGATGAAGAAGAGGTATACCCAGTGGGGTTCCTCGTGCCTGAGGAGTTGAGGAAAAAGTGGGTGCTACACTTAGGCGACTCAAAAAGGCTGCTTAAACCATTCCTAGAATCACTCGGAAACGATAAGATACAGCTCTTTCTACACGACGGCGAACACACCACCCCCAATGTGCGCAGCGAGCTTACACTCGCCTGGTCACACATGGATAAGGGTGCCATACTCGTGGACAACTGTGATTGGACAGGGGCCCCCGTTGAGTTCGCCAAACGCTTAAACACCTCCATCACACACCTAGTGGACGACATATGCCTAATACTGAAGGGCTGGAGATGATTGTGAACGATGTTCACACCAAACGCAATGAGGGTTAAGAGGTCACCCATAGAGAGGGTTTCCCCTCTCATCAGGCAGGGCACCATAAACCTCGCCGGTGGATCACCCGACCCAAGCCTCATACCCCTAGGGAAACTCGGGGAGGCGTACACCCAGGTGGTGGAGGAATACGGTGCGAAGGCGTTCTTCTACCCGGGGGCGGGTGGGCTCGATGAACTCGTTGAACAACTTAGGGGGTGGTGCTCCACACTTGAGATAGGTGGTGGTGAGGTAGTGGTCACAAGCGGCGCGCAACACGCAATAACACAGCTGTGCGCCGCTCTCCTCTCAACCCAAGATACCTACATCCATGAGAACCCCACATTCGTTGAGACAATGAACTCATTCCTATACTGTTCAGTCCAAGGCGAACCCGTACCAGTGGATGACCAAGGCATACAAACAGACATACTTGAAGCCAAGCTAAAGACGAGGAGGTCGCACCCAAAACTTCTGTACACGGTTCCAACAGCACACAACCCCTCAGGCGTCACCATGAGTGAGGAGAGGAGAAAACACTTGGTCGAGCTCGCCCATAAGTATGGGTTCACAATAATAGAGGACGACCCATACAGACCGATCTCCAAACCCACACGCACACTCTACAGCACCTCACCTGAAGACGTAGTGTACGTTGGAAGCCTGAGCAAGGCTCTCGCACCAGGACTCAGAATTGGCTTCGTGGTCACAACAAACCACGCACTCGCAGAGAAACTAAAGGACCTAGAGCAGATGGACTTCTCCACCTCAACAGTGAACCAACTCGTCGCCGCCAAAATACTCAAATCAGGCCTAATACAGTCCAAGCTGGGTGAACTCAGAGAGCACTATGCCTCCAAGATGCACTTAATGCTCCAATCACTTGCCGAACACGGACTCAAACCAGTATATCAACCACAAGACGGATTCTTCTGCCTTCTCAACACAAACACAGACGTAGAGGAGCTCCTACTCAGAGCGGTCAGACTCGGCGTGGCGTTTGTACCAGCATCCGAATTCTACTTTGACAACTCAGGCCAAACAAACATACGCCTCAGCGTGGGGCCAGTTGACAAATCCCTCATACCTGAAGGAGTAAATAGGTTGGCCAAGGCCATACGCCAAGGCGGATAAAAACCATAATCTCCCATTATCAGTTAACGGTGTTTTCATGACAACCATTGGGAGGTTATCCGGCGAGCGCATGAGTCGACCTTCAAAGACAATTCACAAAAAACATACCCCAAGCTTTGCGGCGAATCGACGCAATAATGGCATAGGGATACGTAGAGCTACTATGAAGTTACAGCTAATGATGCATTGGCCAGAAGTGGACTCACTCCTTCCGCTTGCTCTCAGCAGTCTTGGGGAATCCATATAGCATACCAGAGTGGTTCCTCTTTTGGTGTCTAGTCCGAACATGCAGACTGGGGGCGATACGATTAACACTAGAGTGATTATCCTCTCAATCATACTCATAGTGGTCGTGGTTTTCGGCTTCACCTTGTATATGCGCGCAGTGTATCTGAGGCAGGGGGAGTACGTGCTAACACGGGGTGTGCCCCCCGCGTTCAATGAAATAAGGCTTATCCCAACGGTGGTCTACCAGAAACCCCTATCCGGGTTCACGGTGTACAATTTAAGCGGTGGCTTCAACACCACCACCGATGAACTAGAGAGAGGAGTAGTGGATTTGTTCCCAACACTCAACAATAATAATGACCCAAACACATCCTACGTGATATCCAATCTAACACTTGAGTACTCCACGGTGGGGGTGGTAATAGTTAAGCCGCCGGGTGACCTTGGACCCGTTTTATCCTACGCGAACAAGACACTCTTCGGGGTGATATGTGAGAACTACATCTCCAACCCACAGGAAACCTACTGTGGGCACCTCGGGGACACGCCATACATGGTCTACTATACAACCACCACAATAGGCGGTGTAAACTACTATACGTACACCGTTCTCGCCTGGTCTAGCACAACCATAGTAATACTACAGTACCAGTCCACCCTAGACGTATCGGTACTACAGCTTCAGCGGATGTCCCAACTACTATTACAACAACGGATGTGAACACGAACACACAACTTGAACCCAACCAAACCATTAGTGGTCATCCACAAAGACAAGTGGGGTGGACATATGTCACATAGAGGTGGGTAACCACCTTTTTATTTCACCGGAAACCTAATCTATTTGGCGCACGCATTGTCTAGTAGAACATTGGAGTGGTTAGGTGATATACTCCCCCCCAGCCTGCTATCAGGTCTCCCGCGTAGCGCGTCCACAATCAGACTCGTCGCCACCCCCTCGGCGCAGATGTGTCTGAGCTGTAGGGCTTCAAAGATGCTCTGTGGGAGGCCGCGTTGCCCAATACTCATCGAGGCAAACGAGTTAGCCAAACGCGCCCACTCATTCAACACCGTGGGCAACCGCTTCTCGGGTGCCTCCCCTCCGGGTGTATTCGTGGGCCGCGTCGGCTACCCCAAGGTCTACGTGGGTCCACTCGTGTCACCAGACCCCGACCCCTCGGTCTTCGACCTCCCAGAATCATGGGTAAACATGAGTGTGGATACCATTGTAGGCTTCAGGTTCGAGCTACTCAGAGGTACCGAGGCGCTGAGCGTGTTTGAGGCAGCCGAGCCCTCCGAGAAACTCACACGCCTACACGAACTGGTGTTGAGCGCGAAACCCGTGGACGCGGAGCTGGAGCTCAGGTCCCCGCCTAGAGCCGTGCTCATGCTGAGCGATGACGTTGAACCCATGGGTCCAACCGCACCCTACCAGAGTATGAGGGTCGGTGCTTCATCCGCGGACCGACGGATAGAGAGGGTCTACTACGATACAGATCTTAAGGCCACCCAAGCCGTGGTGGACCTCTACATGCGGGGAGTAGAGGTGAGCAGGATCCAGAAATCCTTCAGTGTGGGAATGATGGGTGAGAGGAGGAAGCGGAGACTGGTGCCCACACGCTGGGGGATCACAGCGGTTGACACAATACTGAGCGAGCGCCTAATCAGACAAGTAGTCGACCTCCCAGTGGTGGGTGAGACACATGTATACGTGCTAGAGAACCTTGGCAGCACCTATATCGGGTTCATATTCCCAGGGGAGTGGTCGTACGAGTGGGTTGAGGCCTGGCAGCCGAGAACCGTGTGGAACCCGGGTGGCTTGGGTGCTGAGCTCACGGGTGACATGGAGGACTGGCGTGGGAGGACAACCTACGCTGAGCCTGGAGGATGCTACTATGCTGCGAGGCTCGCGGCGGCGGAGGGGTTACTCAGGCTTAGGAGGAAAGGTAGGGTGGTCCTGCTAAGGGAGATACACTCGGGGTACATGATGCCCCTAGGTGTCTGGAGCGTGAGGGAGGCGGTGAGGAGCCTATTCAAACAGAAACCCCAGAAGTTCAGCAGCGTTTCGGAGGCTGTGGGCTTCGGTGTATCCAAGAGCGCTGTCCCCCTTAGTGTATGGCTCACGAAGGCACGCCTACTAGACGAAGTAATCCACCAGCGAAAAATAAACGACTTCCTAGGTGAATCACGCTGAGAACCGTGGACACACTCGCGGGCCTACTACTAGGCTCAGCGGTCTCACTTCTACTAGGCGGCCTACTACTCTACGCCTACAGCCTAGCACCACTCGTAATAGTCTCAGGGGGTTGGTTGATAGCCTCACTCCTAGTGGGTCTAAGCGTATATGTTCACAGAGCTAATAGGCTGGCCATCAACATCTCAACGCTACTAGGCATCATCTCAATAGTTACCGCACCCCTGATACCAGCCCACATGGGAGCACTCCTAGGCTTCGGGTCAACCCTAAAAATAACGCTATTAGACACACTACAGATACTGGGTTTCTATGTTTTCCCAGCAGCATTCATAGTTTTACGCTTTACGAAGCTCAGAGCGCCCAGACCCACCTGACACAAAAAACCAGCACATCCATCTACTCACCACAGAGTGTCCCACTCTTAGCATCAGCCTAATTGGGTTTACCGCAACCCCATCCTCTTTATCAACCATAAGCTAAAGCCGCACGTTCAAGCATTTATGGCCCCCGCCATAATCGTTATGGCTGTGCGTGGGTTACAGAGTGATATGCTTGAATAAGTGCTCGAAAGAGCGCAGCGTGCGAGATTGTTTGGCGTGTTGGAGACTCGGTTTGAGGAAAACATGGGTCGCCACAAAGGACTCGAGTGGGGTGAAATACAAGGGAGACTCGAAGCACAAGATGCCAAACTCTGGTCGCTGGGCGAGATGTAGAGGAGAAGTGGTGAGCCAGACGTAATAGGCTACATAGAGAAGACCGATGCACACATTTTCTGTGATTGCTCGGTACAAAGTCCAGTTTTCCGCAGAGGGTTTCACTCTACGTAGGCGCACGTAGGTACGCATCAGCATACCTATCATATGCATAGTAGAGCTTGGGCTTCACAGCATCATATAGGGACCTCACGGGTTCACTGATCCCCTTCAGCTCCGCCCCCTCGTGTCAGGACGCACCCACCCACAAGGCTTGGGAGAACGATGCTGTCCCACCATGCCTTTTGGGAAGCGCCCTCCATCTTCAGTTGTACACGCTTCCTTCCACCCTCCCACTTCTCTTTGTACCCGAACCTCATCCTCATGAACAGGTTTATGGCGGCGTTGAGCTGTCTATCAATTCTGAGCCCGCACCCACCACACACGAACACCTTCGCCCCATTCAGGACTCTATTGAACCACCCACACCTAGAGCAGAAAGAGGAGTTACCATAGGGGTCGAGCTCCACCACTTTGGTTTCACCCATCCTCTCTTCGAGTATCCTCGTGATGGAGCGCCAGTCACCCCTCGAAATCCTCCGATTCCAGATACGCGAGCGCGTGAACATGCCCTGCTTTTCGAGCTCTTCGAGACCCACAGAACCGCACAGCGACTGAATGACACGCGCGATTTCGAGCTGGTGCCTCCTCGCACGGTTTCTCTCCCTTTTCGAGTACTTTGAAAGAAACCTCCTCGCTCTTTTGGAGAGTGACGTCCTCTTCTGGACGCTGCGCCTCTTCTCGAAGGATGAGATGTGCACCGAGGCGAGCTTTGAAGTGTCTATCGAATCCACCCTGTTTCAGGTGAGTAGCCGTCTAGGGAAAGAAGATTGAAGTCCCACGCAACGGCGGGTTTGCTGTTTTGAGCACCTTCTTCGTAGTGCACTTGCAGGTGTATCTTTTCGGGTGTGATTATGGGTTCACCCAGCCCAGCCGAGGACACCTCCCCCAGGTAGGGGGAAGTACCTCTTCGAGAGGTCGAGGTACACGTGTTCACCTGGTTTAACTGTGAGCCTGAGCTTTTCACCCTCAAGTTTGATAAGTGTTTGTTTGGCCCTGGCGAAGAGTCTTCTCGCGGTGGGCCTCCTCCGCCTCCGGTCGCCCTTCAGGTAGCTTTTGCGCCACGACTTAAAGATGGAGTAGGCTGTCTTTATGGCGGAGTCCACCCAGTGGGCGGCGTAGGGCCACTCTTGGAGGAGGCTGTTCCTGAGCTCCCTCCTGTACTCCCCGCTGTGTATGTCCACCTTGTACTTGGGTATGAGCCTCCACTCCTTCTTTCCGGGTAGCTTCCTCTTCCACTCTAGGGCGCCCCAGAGCTCTTCGAGCACGCGGTTCACTGCATCCCTGTAAGCTAGAAGCAAAGGCTCGAATTGTTCTCCACGCTCATGTTTGAGTGAATAGCTCTTTAGCACGCTCGGCGGCCTCCCTGTGTTTGGGGCCTCTTAGGGCGTACACCCACTCACACATCCACAGATACATTTCATAAACCTATATGAACCCCCATACACTGAAACCGCTGACAACGGCGAACAATCATTCTATAGCAACAGGGGCTTCCGCTGCCGACTAAAGCTCTAGGTAGGACTACAAGTGTTACCTTTCCTCTAGTCTAGGCATTCATGGTGGAATCTGTAGCATCACTGCTAGAAGAACCACCATGAGCATGAGGGCGATGTTAATGTATGAGAACACCCTTGAGCGACGCCTTATCTCGCTTAGCCTACTCCTCAAGGATTCACGCGCTTCCTGTGTCGGGGCCGAGTTCATCTGATGCACAAGCGAGGATATCCTGCGCCCAAGGTAGAGGTTGTTAAAGTATATGCTGAAGATCATCAGAACTGTGAGTACTGCTTTAACTAGGAGTATCCTAGCTCCCGTTGAGCTGAAATTGAAACCACCCAGGTACCAGGACGCATTGTAGATTCCGCTAATTATTAGCACGATGAGAGACAAGTTCACAACCCTGCCGAATCGTTTGGTTACCCTAACAACTACTTGGTTTCTCACACCCTCAGGTATGTCGGGGCCAAGTGCTGGTAGGAAGGCTAGCCAAATGAATAGTGAGCCCCCCACAAAGATTATAGCTGACAGTATATGGATATATAGTATAGCAAGTTGTAATAGCGCCACACACGGTTAATCCCAACCCCATATAAAAATCTAGAAGCGAACAACCAGCTAACAACCCTAGCGGTAGACCTAGCCACACCCTCAGCCTTGCGCCACCCAATGGGTCTACGCTATTGACTCATCATAAGGATGCCGTTTACCCTCACGCTAATGAACAATCACTCAACCCTAAACTGGATTTGATAGAAGTAAGAGTGGTTGAATCCAAGTGGTCAGAGACGGTCAAATACGTAGATTATTATTTTAGGTGGCGGGTCCATTGTGTTAGTGTTTTCGTGCTAGTGTTCCACCTACTCCACCCGCTATCAGAGCTGAGAGTATGAATGCGCCAACGCGTGTCTGGATAGGGGCGCCGCCAGTGAGGTCGAAGAGGACGCTTGCGAATATGAGTGCGACCACAGTCCACTTTGCTACCGCGTTGGTCTGCGACTCCTCCCAAACCTTCGATGTCCGGGAGGAGTTGTATAGCGCGGCGGAAGCGTAAACTATTATGTCTGAAACCACTGCGATGATTCGCCCAGTCGCCAGTGCGTAGAAGGGGGACAGGGCCACCTGGAAGCCCACCCCCGGCAGGAAGAAGTGTATCACTATTTGTAGCACAAGTGCAGCGAGCAAAAGAAGGAAGGAGTAGCCAACGCCTGTGATAATGTTCCAAGAAACCGGTTCACGCCTAACGTTCGAACCGCCATGCGCACCCATACTCACACACCTCTCATCACCTGAGCTTTTCAGGTGAGAAGAGCTTTTGTCTGTCATTGAAGGCAACCCGGATCTCGTTTATCAGCTGTCTCAGGGTGGCTGGGTCGGCTTCCCCCCGCGCCTGCTTTAAAACCTCTTCCGCGGTTGTGAGGAGTTTAAGGTCGTACTCCACGATTTTCATCATATCCTCCTCAAAGAGCTTGAATCTAGTGTAGAAGGTGTACATGCCAGCAGGCGCCGCCCCCACTTCCTCGCTAACAGCCCTAAGCAGGGATTGAACCTCCTCATACTCAGATATGCGGGGGTCAAACGGATTCTGAGCCGCTAGCCGCGACTCCCTCAGACCCAGCTCCTCCTGAGCATTCACAAGTCTCATTTTAATTGCCTGCCTAACAAGCACATCATCTTGACGAATCAAATCCTTCCTCTTATATCCCTTAAAGCCCGGAAGCATCAACTCCAACTTTTCAAGGGGGGCGAGGGGGGAGTCGGATACACCACTCACAGCTACCACTCGACAAGCAAAACCTTTACAAGCTTAAAAACATTACCCAACATTACATCCTAAAATTACACATGGGCGGAATGGTTGGTGATTAGCGGGATGCTCAAGCGCGGAGGCTTGTTATCTGGACACCACCGCACTGTTAGCATTAAGCTTTTGCGTAGTGTCTCTATTACTCTTCTGGTTTGCGGCGTGTTGAAAAGGCTTTTAACCCTTACAGCGTTTCTGATTTGTGTTTGACGTACACGTTCACATACCTGATGAGAACCTATTTGAAGCGCTAGGAGAAAGGGTGATGGAGGCATCCGTCAAATATTTTAGGGCCGACGTGCATAGGATGGGTTTTCAGGAAGCCGAGGAGGATTTACGGGTTCAAGGAGTTAAACGCTACACACTGCTACCCGTACCTTCACGCAGCTTTGACGCAGCCAAATTGAACAAGGCTGTTTACAACTACGTTTCCTCTAGCAACATTGCCGTGGGCCTCGCTGCCGTGGACCCCTCAGAGGACCCAGGTGAACACATTAGGGATGCCCTCAACATGGGGTTGAAGGGTTTGAAGCTTCACCCCAACTTACAGTTCGTTTACCCCAATGACCCACGGCTGAGACCCGTGTACAAGGCTATTGATGACGCTGGGGGCGTGGTGCTCGTTCACACTGGTACATCCGGTATAGGCGGGGGGCTACGGGGTGGTGGAGGCTTTAAGCTCGACTACTCCCGCCCCATATGGGTAGATGGAGTCGCCGCGGAGTACACTAACGCAAGCTTCATACTAGCACACTTCGGCTGGCCTTGGGTGAGCGAGGCCATAGCTATAAGCCTGCAGAAGGCCAACGTCTACCTTGATCTTTCTGGTTGGAGCCCCAAATATATCCCCCAAGAGGTGTGGTCGTACACTAATACACTACTCCAAGATAGAGTGCTAGCTGGTAGCGACTACCCCTTTATCAAGCCGAGAAGATGGCTGGAGGAGTTTGCACACGTACCCCTGAAAGAGGATGTTAAAGAAAAGGTTTTACACCTGAACGCGGAGAGGCTCTTTAAGCCCTAGTGGTGGCATTCAAGCTGGGTGAAGCGTCAGCGTCGAGCCGCCAATCACGCATTACGCCTGGGTAGGATTGGGTGAGAGCCCACTCCTGCTGTTCTACACTTATAAGCCTGCTCTGAGCTATCTTGGAGTACTCGTCAGCCGTTGGTGTGGGCGTCCTAGTATAGTCTTGAGCTACGTCTACGAGTGCGAAGAAGGGCTTGTACCCGTACCCCCACTCGTAGCCGTGCAGGAATGACCACCAGTTATACGCGAAAACGGGTACACCCGCCTCCAGCGCTTTCGCCACAGCCACCAAGTGGTCCACCAAATACTTTGTTTTAAGGCAATGGTTACGGGTTGGAAAACCGTTCTCGGTGACAGCGATTGGGACACGGTAGCGGAGCCACACTTCAAGCAGGGTGTCGGTTAGCCCCTTTGAGTCTATCTCCGAGGCGACGACCTGGCCGCCACCATCCACGTAATTCATGGTGTAGTAATCCAATCCAACGAAGTCCACTGCACCCACTA
>Ga0209012_1001100_pt1 | contig 30507 bp, 26 predicted proteins | sample RS3BMetagenome_FD_184735 | JGI IMG/M metagenome (GOLD analysis project Ga0209012, IMG submission 184735) | Ferric oxide microbial mat and aquatic microbial communities from Rainbow Spring, Yellowstone National Park, USA - RS3B (SPAdes) (version 3) ...
TGCCTATCATATCATCTATTATAGAATCTCTGTACCCAGCTTCCTTCATAAGGCTCCTTGTATCTGCTCCTATAGCAGGAGGTTCAAGCCTGGTATTGAAGCTCTTCCTAAAGCCTATGGGAGGAAGAAAAACATGATATGATATCTCATTATATCTAACAGTCTTCAAAGAACCTGGCGAAAGCATTCTGCTCTTTTTCATAGCCTGACTGAGGTTATTCACTTCAGCGCACGGAACTTCTCTTCCTATCATTTTAATCAGTTTAGCTTTTGTAATATCCTTCAACCTGTCCTGCAAAAGCTCATTCACCTTCTTCCTTTCTCTTATTCTGTCCTTCATTTTTTCAAGGCCAGAAGCTGCCAAGCCAAGCCTTTCAGCAAGGCTTTGCCACTGCCTATCGCTTATGACACCTATGAACACAAATCCATCGGCGCAACTGAAGACTCCATATGGCGAATATCCTGGATGAACAGAGCCCAGATATTCAGGTTCTCTTTTGTGTTTATCTATGTAGGGGAACCAGTAACTGTTCCAGAATGCAACAACATCGTAAAGTGCAACCTCTATGTATGACGCTTTTTTTCTACCTGCAATCATCTGAGCAAGAATGTTAACAAGAGAAAAAGTTGCAGCTGTCAGGTCTACTGACGGATTACCTACCCTTCCTGGCACTTTATTACTTTCGGTCATAGTGCTATACATAAGAGCACCCTCAGCCTGAGCTATGGTATCAAATGCCGGTCTTTTGGAATAAATGCTATTGGATGAAAAACCCTTTAGAGAGCAATAGAGAATTTTCTTGTTAAATTTCTTCAGTTCTTCAAACCCTATCCCCAAGCCTGATGCAGAACCAGGGGATAGAGCTTCTATTACTATATCAGCCTTTTTTGCAAGATTTCTGAATACATCAACCCCTTCTTTGCTCTTCAGGTCTATTACTATGCTTTTCTTGAGAAAGTTGTAGTTTACCCAGCTCCAAAGTGTCAGAGTTCTGGTTATATCACCTCCAGGTGGCTCTACCTTCACAACTTCTGCACCTAAAAGAGCGAGCATAAGACCAAGAGAAGGGGCTGCCACATAAGTCCCTACTTCGAGAACCCTGATTCCACGCAGAGGCATTTTCTCTCTGCTTACCATGATATCAGCAAATAACCATAAATTAAAAAACTCTTGTGAGGTTAAGATGTTCCTTATTTACCAGCTTGGTCATGTATCTGGTATGATGGAAGAAGGACCTTATTTTGAGGACTTCAAAGTTGGAATGAAATTCAGAAGCAGCAAGGGTAGAACTGTTACTGATGCCGACAACATATGGTTTACACTAATGACAAACAATTCAAACCAGATACATTTTAACAAAGACTATGCTGAAAAATACTTTCCTGGCGAGCCTTTCAAAGGAAGAATGGTTGTTAATGGATTCTTCACATTGTCAACTGTGGTGGGATTGCTGGTAGAGTTTACAAGCGCAAACGGTTTCATGCTGGGTCTTGATGGATTGAAATTTCATAACCCGGTCTTTGCTGGCGACACAATATATGCTGAATGTGAGGTAACAGGCGTAAGAGAATCAAAGAGCAGGCCGGAAATGGGGATAGTGGAAATCTACACAACTGGTTATAACCAGAGGGGCGAAAAGCTGCTGGAGTTCAAGAGGACATTCATGGTAAGAAAGAGAGGAGCGAAGTGGCAAGAAAAGAAAAAGCAAGAATAGAACTTCAGAGTTTTATATCCTACTGCAATCGGAAAAATACATAGCTATATGCAATGTGAACCTGAAAAAGCCTTGATAGACAATTCCTAGATGCAGTTTATATCTTATGTATGCCTGTGTGCACTTTTGTGCTATGCTATAAATATTGGTGCTAGCAAATATATCACATGAATCAGCAAGAATCTAAACCAACTGCATCTTTCGTCCTGCTTCTCTTATCAGGTTTGTTTATAGTTCTTGGGTCTTCTTTCATTGCATTCTTTGCTTACCCTGCAATGATGGGGAGCTACTATTACTATGGCTGGATGGGTGGAATGATGGGGCATTGGTACGGATATGCAAATGTCATTCCTGCGGTATTCTTCTGGGTAAGCATTACAGGTATAGTGCTTGGCATTATAATTTTAATCTCTGCATGGCAAATTAACAACAACCCCTCTCAGTCGACTCAGTGGGGTATAATCAGCTTGGTGGCCTCAGCGCTTAGCCTTCTTGCTATGGGTGGTTTCTTTATAGGTGCAGTTTTAGGAATAGTAGGGTCTGCTTTAGCCATAGCATTTCATCAATCTTCAGCTCAGCAAAGACTGGAGCCAAGTCAAAAGGTATAGTGTGGCGTGGGTGGAAGAGGAACTAAACAAATATATGACTTTTTTTGAAAAATAATACTATGAAAAGTGCAAAACAGCCTAGAAACCATCCAAGAACTGTGGCACTTCTTTTCATAGCTACAGGCGCCCTTTTCGGTCTTTATGGAACAGGAATTGGTTCTATCATGCTCGCTGCCCTTTCAGGCTTCAGGATACCTTTTGCATATTCATCATTTTTTGCACATCCTTACCTACAGGTCTATGGTTTCATCTTCATGTTTGTCATTGGAGTTGCATACGTTCTCGTTCCCAGGTTCAAGGCTGAAAAAGTGAAATCCATAGCTCTTGCATACATCAGCTACATACTTGTAACTTCTGCTGATTTAGGATTTGTATTTTCAGACCGTTTCAGCTTACATATGTTAGGCTCCATATCATCACTTCTCTTTCTTATAGGTGTACTACTATTTAGCTTGCAGACTTTACCTCTGGCCTTTGAGGAGAGAGGAGGTTTTCCAGAAACCAACCCACTTATTGCTGAATCAGCTTTAGCTGCCCTTCTTTCATCAATAGCATTATTTCTATCTAACACCCAATGGCTAGGTATCGATACCTTCTCCGATTCCTCAATATTCTTGACCCTCCTGGGTTTCTCATCCTCGATGATTTATGCTGTAGAGATAAGGTCTGTCAGCTTCAGGCAAAGTGATTACAGGCCTTTTTGGGCAAACATAACTTGGATCTTCCAGGGTATAGCGATATTTGTCTCTTTTGCATCTATACTTACTTTCTCATATTTGCTCCTCATTGTATCCGAGGCTTTCTACCTTCTTGCAGCAATTTCATGCAGCATCTCCCTAAAGCTCTTCGAAATGAGCCACCCGCTCATGTACAGACCATCTATGACAAGAGTGCATTACAGGATAATGAATTATAACAATATTGCCATGATACCAGCCTTTATCTGGCTCTTTATAGCTATAATTTCTGCAATGATTATTTCTCTAGGAGTATTGCAAGCATTACCGCATAGCTTGCAAACATTTGCTGCATCTTTCTACATAAGAGACCTTTTCATTCATTCTATCGCTATTGGGTTCATAGGTTCTACTATACTCTGCTATGCTCCCATGCTTCTTCCCGGCCTTTTAGGAAGAAGGGGTCCAACAACAGGCCTCTCCTATTACCCAGTCATAATACTCAATTTCGCAGTTCTGCTGAGGGTAGTAGGCGATATCTTCTCCATAAGGCTTGGCTACCTACCAGAATGGGAGGCAATCTCAGGCCCGTTGGTTATTATCTCCATGCTGTGGTTCCTTTGGATGGTACATAGAGTAGGAAAGGGAAAGACCGTTGAAAGAGAAGAAGGCCAATTTATGAGCGAAAAGAGGCTTAAGGGGATAGCAGAAATAAGAATTTATTCTCAAGAGAAAACCGATGTGAAGCCTCCTGCCTATTGGTTTTGTTACAGCAAGGGTCTCTTCTACGTCATACCCTCTCAACACAAGAACTTTGACCTGCTCAGCAACATTAAAAATTATCCTTCAGTTGAAGTCGAGCTTCAGGGTAAACTTTTCAAAGCAAATTATACAACAACTTCTGAGAGAAGTGTGTTAAAAAAGGTGGAGAAGCTGTTCAAGGACAAATACAGCCAAAGGAACTTCAGAGATTTCTTTGGAGAACAGGTTGATACAGTCTTGGTCCTCAAATTGGTTAATGCAGAAATACCAGCTCAAAGGTCATTTTTTGCAAGGCTGAGCTTGTTTTGAGAAGGTTTGCTTTTCAGCGTATCTGAACGCATATATATGCCTGTAGGTATAATATTTACAAAGTATATGATAAATTATACGATAAAAAGAATTGGAAAGCCATGGGAGGCCATAATATCTCGCAACTCAAAAAAAGCAGGTGATATTAGAGCTGGAGAAAACTACACATACATTCTTACTTCTAACGAAGGAAAAAAATGGAGATTAAGTAATCGCGTGTTCGGAGAGGTAAAGCCATTCTCTATGAAGTCAGAAATGATTGCGGGCTCTGAGGGGAGCAAGGTAGACCTGATAATAAGAAACCATATATTCAATTACAAAGGAAAATTCTACATATTAGGAGGCACACCAGAAGGCAGTTCCAGAGCAGATAATCTTCTAGGAAAGAGATACATAATAAGAGTGGAAATTTTTCCTTTCGAAAGGCTTGAAGATGTTGATGACCTAACTCTATCCAGGCTAATTCATCATAGAGGTGTCGTAGCTGGAGAAATGAGTGGATTAGGTTTAAATTATCATGAAGTCAAGATAGATGAGCAGCTTGAAGAAATAGGGCTTGTTTTGGCGGCATCTTCTTATCTTATTTATTCGACGGCCTGATGAGGTTTGAGCACAGTAGTTAAGCCGAAGAGACCTGCAGGATTTCCTTTCCCAAAAAGGGACCCTGCTGAGAGGAGGCAGAGTTTCGTTGAGGTGCAGATACCATATACAGAGGAGCAAGCAGTAATTGAAGCAGAGCGTTGCCTTCAGTGTGGCACTCCTGTTTGTATCGATGCCTGCCCTGTACAAATGGATGTGAGAGGCATGTGCGAAGCTGTAAGCAGAAGGGACTTTGAGACTGCCTACAGAAGAATAAGAGATACAAATGCTTTGATAGGAGTAACTGCGAGATGTTGTCCCCAATTATCTGGCCTGTGCGAAGATGCATGTGTGCTGAGGTGGGAGGGAGAGCCTGTAGCGATAGGAATGATCCAAAGGTTCATAGCAGACTGGGCAATGAAAAATGGAAAGAAGGCCGAGCTTCCTTCATACCCAAAAACAGGAAAAAAGGTTGCAGTAGTTGGTGCTGGGCCTGCAGGGTTAGCTGCAGCAGAATTGCTTGCAAGATACGGTCATCAGGTGACTATTTACGAAGAATTAGATAAACCAGGAGGGACACCATGGTATGCTATTCCCGATTACCATCTGCCAAAGGATGTGCTTGAGTATGAGATAGAAAGGATAAAGGAATTAGGCATCAACATAAAAACAGGGACTAAAGTTGGCAGGGATGTAACCTTATCACAGCTGCTGCATGAAGAGGCTGATGCTGTGCTTATATGCACAGGAGCCAAGGATGCTATAAGCCTCGATACGACTGGAAGAGAACTGAAAGGGGTAATTGATGGATATCATTTTCTTGAGGATGTCTTTGTAAATGGTTTGGATGAATATTTGAAGAATCCCAAGTACGAACTGGGAAAGGAAGTGTTAGTGATAGGTGCAGGAGATAGTGCTTTGGATGCAGCAAGAACTGCATTGAGACTCACCAAAGGGAATGTAACCATAGTCTACAGGAGAACAGAGAAGGAGATGCCTGCTGACCCAATAATGGTTGAAGAAGCCAAAGAAGAAGGTGTGAAATTCAAGTTCCTGGCTGAACCAAAATCTTTCAACGGAAAAGATGGCAAATTGACTGATGTAACAATGTACACCATGGAGCTCGGACCTCCTGACCAGACTGGAAGGCGTAGTCCTGTACCAGTTGAAGGAAAGGATTTTGTCATGAGAGCTGATAGTGTACTGGTAACTATAGGCAGGGGGCCAAATTCCTTTCTTCAATCGAAAGAAGGACTGAAAATTGGTAAAAGAAATTCGATATTAATCGATGACCATTTCAGAACATCGATTACGAACGTCTTCGCAGCAGGTGATGTAACGAGAGGAGAAACGCTTATTGTGCGAGCCATGGGCTCTGGAAGAGAAGCTGCACAAAGGGTGCATGAATATCTTATGAACCTAGAGGATAAGCATGTCTCGCTCTATGAAATGTACTTCACGAAAAGGTCCTGGGAGCTGATGGAGATGGGAAAGGACATGCCTAAACCCCCTCCGCCTTAGCATTAATATCAGTGAACCTTTGATGTTAAGAATATTATATTTACCTCTTTAACAGGCCTATTGTAATTGTGAAAGAAACCTCATTCGGAATCCATCTGAGATATCCTGAGCCGTTTAATCTGGCGCATCTACAAAAATTGGCTGAGGAAACAGATAAGCTGGGTTTCGATTGCATATATGTGGCAGACCAGCTTGCATCAGCATTAGAGCCTATGGAGGCTCTTTCTTTTCTGGCTGCAATAACTCACAAATCGAGACAGGGTACCTGCATTTATCTCTTGCCTCTGAGAAGTCCTTTTTATACAGCAAAGCATGTTGCTACAATTCAGAGGTTATCAGGCAGAAGATTTACTCTTGGCGTAGGTGTTGGGTGGAGAAAGGGGGAATTTGATGTTCTTGGCGTTGACTGGGAGAACAGAGGAAGGATTGCTGACGAAGCGCTTCAGATTCTCAACCTGGCATGGAATAACGATGTTTTCTCATTCAAAGGGAATTTCTTCTCAGCAGAACAGCTCGACCTGAACTGTAAGGTTGAAACGAAGCCTGAGATTTTAGTCGGAGGTAACAGCAGAAGTGCAATGAGAAGAGCTGCTAAATACGGCGATGGATGGGTCCCCACAGATTTTTCACTTCATGACTATATCAACACTATGAAAGCTATGCAGGATGAATTGAAAAGAGCAGGAAGGGAGCTAAAATCATTCAAGATCGCCTCACATCTACTGCTGAGCCTCGGAAAGAATTCACAATCCAGCCATGAAGTAGCCTCTGTAGTTGCTAGAGATTTTGGAGTTAGTGTTGAAGATATGAAGGAATGGTCTCTTGTTGGAAGGCCAGAAGATGTATCGGAAAGGATCGCATTATACAATTCTGCAGGAGTAAACTATCACATTCTTGCCTTACCATCGTCTATAGGGCTAGAATCGCAGCTTGAAAGCCTGAACCTGCTAGCTAAAGAAGTAATTCCTTCAGTATAATGGTGTATTCATCTCAACGAAAAGGTCAGGCCGTAATGGTATTCTCCTCCATATATCTTCTTGACTAGTTTGAACCCTTCTTTTTCAAAAAGTTCCAATGCTTCATCTTCGCTCAGCCTCATATAAACAGGGGGACCATACTCAGAAGCCTTGCTCTTATCCCAGTCTATATCAATCACTTTAGCTTCTCTCTTGCAGATTCTCCTCACTTCTCTGAGAAACTTTTCTTTGTCAACTAGGTCATGCAATACATTTGCGAAAAAAGCTATGTCCATGGTTTCTTCAGGCAGTCCTGTATCAGCTACATCTGAGCAGACCAATTCCACATTTTTCTTTCCTATCTTTAGAAGCTCTTTTCTTAGCAATTCAAGCATTCTTGCGTCAGAATCGACTGCAAACACTTTCCCTTTCTTCCCAATTTTCCTTGCAAAGGCTACAGTAAAATAGCCTGGGCCACAACCAAGGTCACATATCTGAAAATCTTTCTTTATCTCTATCTGAGATATTATTTTGTCAGCATCCTGCCATTTTCTTCTTTCGTCGGAAAGAAGCATTCTTGCGAATTCATCATGGTGCATGAAAAATAGACTACAAACCAATTAAATAAACCTGATGTCTAGCTATCTTCTCTGACCACTAAGTTGTAAGCTACTTCGCTCAGTTCGCTTCCCCCTTCGTTTATAAAGAGATGCCTTGTCTGTGTAAGCTCAAGCACTCCTTCGAGTCCTAACTCCCTGCCAATACCGCTCTTTTTGAACCCACCTCTCGGTGCTGCTGCAGAAAGCAGATGGTACTCATTTATCCATACAGTTCCGGCCATTATGTTTTCAGCAACTCTCTTCGCCCTTTCTAAATCTGAGCTCCATACTCCTGCGGCAAGGCCATAATCTGTTTCATTCGCTAGTTGTACCGCCTCTTCTTCACTATCAAATTCCATAACTGCAAGCACAGGTCCAAATATCTCTTCTCTTGCAGCATCCATATCTTTGCTTACATTCCCTATAATGCTCGGAGGATAATAGATCCCTTTTTCAGGCACATCTTTTGATACGTCTTTGGAATAGACAATCTTTGCACCATTATTGATGCTGGATTCCACTATAGCTTCAATCTTCTTTCTCTGCTCAAAAGTTGTTATTGCACTCACGTCAGTTTCCATGTCAAGAGGATTACCAGCTCTCATTCTTTCCAGATATGCTTGCATCTTACTCAACAGCTTATCTTTAATGCTGGACTGAACCAGAAGCCTGCTTCCTGATTCGCACAGCTGGCCTGAATTAAGATAAATACCAAAAAGAACCCCCTTTGCAGCCCTGTTTATATCAGCATCTTCAAACACTATGTTCGGAGATTTACCACCTAGCTCAAGTGTAATTCTCTTTAATGTTTGAGAAGACTTCCTTGCAACCTCAATCCCAGTTTTTGTAGAACCAGTGAAGCTGACATGGTTAACCTTTGGACTCTCTATCAGAGCATTGCCCACTACATTAGCCTCTCCCACAACAACGTTAAGCACTCCATCTGGCAGACCAGCTCTTTTTGCATCTTCTGCAAGTTCAAGTGCAGTCAAAGGCGTATAATGGGATGGCTTCAGAACTACGCAGTTTCCTGCTAGTAATGCAGGAGCTATCTTCCAGACTGCCATTAGGAAGGGAACATTCCATGGTGCAATCGCTGCCACAACCCCAAGAGGTAGATATTGAACTATCCCCCTCGTCCCAGGATACTCTGGATGCTCAATCTCCCTCTGCGGTCTGAATTCGTTCATTCTCGCAAAGTATGAAATATGCTCTATGCCAAGAGGTATATCCATGAACGTGCTCTGCCTTATTGTCTTTCCTGTATTGAGAGATTCGAGCATTGCATACTCCTCAGACCTCTCCTGCACTAACTCCGCAAGTCTCAAAAGCAAATTCTGCCTTTGCTGAAGAGAAGTTCCAGACCAATACCTTTTGAATGCATCCTCAGAGCTATCTATGGCTTCTCTAGCCTTATCATATCCAGCCTTTGTTATTACTGCAATTTCCGACCCATCAGCTGGGCTGTAAAGTATCTGTTCTTCGCCCTCATAATCATATTTGCCAGAAATAAAATTACCATATTTTTTCAATTGCATAATTTTGCTCAAACCACCTGCATAAATATTCTTCTGATATCTTCGCTGTTTGCATCCCTTGCATTAGTTGTCACTCCTGTCGATTCGCTTGCAAGGTCAACAAGCCTATCTATAGAATTAATGTATCTCTGCACATCTATACCAGCCTGCTCTACCTTTAGAGGCTGGCCCATTTCTTCAAAGTAATTCCTTAAGGTCAAATGTAACTCTTTCTCCCTGTATTCATCAGGAAATATTTTATTGAGCCTTGAATACCTATCAGCCGCCCCAATACTATTGAACTCTACAACACTAGCCAGATAAAGGCCAACACAGAGCCCATGCGGCAGTTTAAAGACTGCTCCAAGCGCATGACCCATAGCATGTGCAAGACCTATCTGAGAATTTGAGAAAGATAATCCTGCCATAGAGGCTCCTATGTGTATCTGCTCTCTTGCATCCATATTGCCAGGCTGAGCAAGAACCTTTGGCAAGTTAGGCAATATCAGCTCCAGTGCCTTTTCTGAAAAGGCATCTGAATAATGGTTTCTCCAAGCGCTTGTATAGGCTTCTATTGCATGTGCAATTGCATCTACAGCAGTATTCCTGCTCTGCTCTTTAGGCAAATCTACAACAAGGCTTGGGTCGAGAATGGCTACATCAGGCATTATCTCCTTTGACGCAAGCTCTAACTTTCTCCCCTCTTCCTCAGAGACAACAGCAGCCCAGCTGCACTCTGAACCAGTGCCGCTTGTTGTAGGTATTGCTGCAAGCCTGCTCTTTCGCCTCAGGTTCAGTTTGACCAGAGGCGTTATATCGTATACGGAAATGTCAGGTCTCTCGTAAATTGCAAACAAAACCTTTGCAGTATCTATTGAAGAACCTCCCCCAACTGCTATAAACCAGTCAGGCGAGAAATCAATTATTTTACTCAGAGATGCTGACATCTCTGCAAAAGTAGGCTCAGGTTTTATATCAGCAACAAGCATTGTTTGAGCTTCTTTAGGTATATTCATCATCACTCTATCAATAACCTTGCTCTGCTTCAGAAACCTGTCAGTAACTATAACAGCCTTTTTAATGTCTAAAGATGATAAGTATGATAGAGCATCAGCACCAAATGCTACTTCCGGCGACCTGAAAAACCACATTCATCCTCATCTTGTCAGAATTCTGTCTGAACAAGAGTTGCTGTATTTACCATTTCTTTCGCCGCCTTTGTATATCTCATTATCTTCATCATAGACCCTTCAAGCTTGAATTTACCAGTCAGAATACCTTGTATGGGGTCTATCTGCTTATCTATCAGCTTTCTCCAGTTCGAATATGGCCCTCTATATGTGAATGCAGCCTTTGGCAGATTTTCAGCGGAATCTGAATAAACAGCCTTTCTGCATTCTCCATGATACAGGTCAAGATATATGTAGCTGTTCTTTGGGAAAGTTTCATCCTTCTCAACTATAAACATTATATCCCCTTCCCATGTCTTTGCAGCATCCTTGTAAGTCTGGTTCTCGTTCAGCTTCTTCGCATATTCCTCTACCCATTCAGGGCTGGGAAATTTTACCATGAGCCGAGAGAGCTGCTTTTTTGTTATAAGCGTTTCTAAAGTAGCTTTCCAGGGTTCATTATTGCCTTTTCATCCATTGCTCTTTTTATTTTTTCAAGAAGAGAGTAAGGTATTTCCTTTTTGACCATATCAGACTTTAACATTCCAACTCCGTGGTGGTGTGATACTGTCGCCTTGTTTTTTATGCATGAATACTCTATCCCCTGCCAGATGCTCCTATATGCTTCCTTAGATGAGTCTAAAATTATGCTAAAATAAATGCAGGCTCCTTCATTGTATATGTGTGAAACATGCGCCCCAACCGCATGCACACCATTAATATTACTTACATTTCTAACCACGTCTTCGTAAAGGCTGTATACTCTGCTCCACAAAGCCGCAACTTCTGCGGTTTCTACAACCAGATTCGCTCTGGAAAAGAATTCTGTTTGCTCCCTAAACCTGTATCTAGACTCCAACCATTTATCCACATAATGCGTATCTTCCTCTATTGCGCTTTCCTTTCTCATGAAATCTTTCACTTCCTTCAGAATAGAGTCCATTACATTCCTGCTTCTGAAATAATAAATCAGCAGCATCATAACCTTTCTGATTCCAAAAAGGAAGTTTGCTTCATCTTCATTATAGATTCTGCATAAAGCTGGTTTAATATCAAAATCGAGCAATTGCTTTGATGCATATACAGCATGCTCAAAACTCGGAAAGGAGAAAGCCAAATTGCATGTAATTGAAGGAATCTTGTGTATTTTCAGCGTTACAGAGACTATAACCCCGAGCATCCCTTCAGCCCCTACAAACAGCCTTGTCAGGTCAGGCCCAGTGGAAGACCTAGGCGCTTCAGACTTTTTCGTATCAATTATGCTTCCATCAGGAAGTACAATTCTAAGAGATATGCACGAATCCTCGATGCCCCCATAATAGTTGCTGAATTCACCTGTCCCCATGGTTGAGATGAAGCCTCCTACAGTTGCAAGCTCAAACGATTGAGGAAAATGACCCAAAGTGTAGCCGTATGCATTAAGAGCCTCTTCCACCTTTTTTAATACTATACCTGCTTCCACAGTAGCTATACTATTTTCGATATCTACGTTGATAATCTTATTCATAGCTGACATATCCATCAGAATCCCCTGAAGGGGTACTGATGCACCTGTTACAGAGCTTCCACCTCCCCTGCATGTTACACTTATCCCCTTTTCATAACAGAATTTTATGACATCACTGACTTCTTTTTCATTCTTCGGTCTTACTGCCGCCAAGCAGTTTCCTGCTCTTCCTGCTATCTTGCTATATACCCACCAATCTTCTTCATAATCTTCCTTGTCTTGCAGCACTTCAACTATATTTTTTAGCTCTTCAACGATTCCAGAGTCTCCTTCCATATCGAATACTCTTCCTCGAGCCCATGCCATGAATCCCTCTTAATTACATCTACTTCTTTTCTTGTTGACTCCAGCTCTTCCAGTCTCATTTTTCCTGCAGCAATTATCTGAAGCAATGCTAAGCCTCTCTGCGTAGCCTCAACATCTCTATGTCTTTCAACTGGCAGTGATGTGCTTGATGAGATAAGACTGAGCAGTCTGTTACTCAGTGATAATTTTCCATCAGCTCTTATCACTTCGACCCTTTGCTTTGCTTTCTCAATCACCATCCTAACGTGAAATGCTATCGACTTGAGCAGAGCCTCCTTGATAGAATATCTGTCGGTAGATAATTCAACTCCTTTAATCAATCCTCTTGCATCGGGAGAATTTGGTATCTGGAGACCTGCCAGAGAAGGGATAAATATTACATTGCTGGCTGAAACCTCTTCAAGGTCTGAATAGCTTTTAACTATACCCAGCCTGAACAACAGCTGAAGAGCTGAGCCTGTAGTAGGAAGATATCCTTCAACTCCATAAACCGTTTTGCCCTTATCTCTAACTATTACTATAGGTATCAAGCCTGGAATTCTTGTATATTCTCTTACCGGAATATCGACAAAAGTGCCAGTACCGTTTGTGACCTTGCATACCCTGCTGCTTATTGCAGCTTCACCTATGCATGCTGCCTGCTGGTCTGCTATCATTGCATTTATCTCGATTCCTTCATAACTTCCTATGCCTTGTGTATTGTCGACAATCTCAGGGACCTCCTGCCTTATACCCAGCAGGGTTAAGATAACTCCAATTTTTTTAAAGTTGGAAGGGTTGACCAGTCCAGTAAGAGTGGAATTGGTGGCATCGCTGACAAATTTCTTCGTCAAATTGTAGGCAAGGAAAGAATCCAGAGTCCATACATACGCTTCTTCCTTTCCTGCCGCAGAATCTCTCGCAACGAGAAATCTTAGAGCAGGAGAGTTCTGAGATATTACCAGGTCGAGAGGCCCAAAATTTCTCATAAATTTAACAAATCCTGGAAGTCTAAGATATCTTTCCTTTGTTGCTGGGCTAAGCCAGGTGATTATTTTTGACAAAGGCCTACCTTCTCTATCCCAGCTGACAAAAGATGACCTATAGCACGCGATTCCTACGCTTTTAGCATTTTCCTCCTTTGCCTTGCGAATAAATTTTGTAACGCAGTCAAGGACTGTTATCGGATCCTGTGTCCCGTCCTGAGCTAAAGGTAAAGAAACGGATTCTTCATGCTTTCTCCTTAACTCTTCATCATAGATTGCCAGCTTGCAGCTGCTGGTTCCAACATCAATGCATGCATACATTTCCTGTTGCCAGGTATCAAAATACAGCTTAATTAATAGCTCATAAGTTTAGTTTCCCAGCAACCATTTTGGCAATAGCAGGTGATGCTGTAAGGCCTGGTGATTCTATACCGTGCAAAATAGCCAACCTATCATCAAATTCTTCCGGAAACAGAATGTTAAAATCTCCAGTTGGTGAAAGGGGCCTAACGCCTGCAAACGCCTTTATCATCTTTCCTTTCTCCTGCATCAGCCAGCCAAACTTCTTCAGAAGCTGATTTACGTCCTCTTCGTCAACGTCAAAATCTTCCTTGCTCCTAGCAATCTTCAGTGTCGGGCCTATGGTGATAGTTCCTCTTGTGGTTGGAATTATTGCTCCTCCCTTCGTTCTGCCTTTTTGAATCAGGCTGAAAGGAGCAACTATATTTCTGAAGCTTACACCTGAGAATTCTGCTATAACCCCTTTTCCCGGAATTATGGGCTCTACATCAACGCCAAACTTCTTTGCAACTTCGTCCGAATATAGGCCAGCAGCTATGACTGCAGCTTTTGCTCTGTAGTTCCCGCACACGGTCTCAACCAATATCCATTGATTGATGTTATCGCTTTCTAATCTACCTTTATTTACATAGCAATTAAAATGAAACTCTACGCCTTTATTTCTTAAATAAGTAAAGAGATTATCTATCAACTGAGATGTGTTTACTATACCATATCCGTCGACAACTATTCCAGCCTTGACTGAATCTGAAAGAAATGGTTCCGATTCTTTAAGCAATTTTTTGCCCTTAAGTTCAACCCTGAATTCTTTGCCCAATTTTCTCTTCAAGTAAATATAGCCAAAGTATAGCAAAGGGATTCTGAATATGCTTCTTACCACAAGTATTGCTTTTACCCTTCTCATATCGACAGAAAGATTCCTGCATATATCATCATACATCCTGTTGCCTTCTCTTGCAAGTCTGCTCTTCAAAGAGCTAAAAGGCAACTGAACAACATGTATAACTTCTGACTGCCTCGATGTGACACCCCTTCCTGCAAATTCTTCCTTATCGAAGACAGCTATCTTCAAGCCCTTTTTTGAAAGTTCATATGCAACCATAAGCCCAGTTATGCCTGCCCCGACTATAGCCACATCATAATCTGATGTACTCATTATTATCTCCTTCTGTGCTTTAGCTGATAAGTTCTTTCAGAATTTCATTATTTAAAACAATACTTTATTCGCCTTGCTATCCAGATATATTTTGATATACTGCTAAAAAAGGTTGGGTGACTTTGTTCATAGCGAACCAAATTTGCCAATCCTTATATACTGCATAAGAAGCGCGGTTGCTCAGCGGCGATATTTATGAAACGAAGATTAAGAGGAATATCAAGGATTGCCGCAGTAGCACTAGTTATTCTGGTTCTAATAGTCGCAGGTTCTGCCTATTATCTATACTTCGTCCAGCAGAACAAACAGCCCCAACAGGCAACTCTTTCAGGTACTTTGAACGTTGCAGCATTCTCAGGTTATGATGATGCTGCTTTGAATCAGATAGCAAAGGATTTTATGGCGAAATATCCTAATGTGACTGTCAATATTCTTGGTGTACCTTACGGTCAAGCTATTACAAAGTATCTGTCTGTCTTTCAGAATAACTTAACCACTTACGATATAGTTGCTTTGGGAAGTGTAGGATTCATGGGCTCACTTTACCCATACCTTCTTGACCTGAGGCCCTATTTGAACAACACAGCATACTTCCCCGCATCATACAATATGTCTGATGTTCTTCCTTCGCTTGTAAACCTTTACGGGTATAAAGGAGCAATACTTGGACTACCTCAGGCAGGAGGTGCAATGCTATTTTACTACAGACCCAGCTTCTTCAACAATGTAACCATTCAGCAAAAGTTCCAGCAGCAGTTCGGATATCAGCTTCAGGTTCCTACAACTTTATCCCAAGTTGTTGACATAGCAAAATTTGCCCAGACAAACAACTTCTACAAATACGGTATAATTCTGATGAGCGGTTCTGATGATGACGATGCATCACAGACATACCTAGCTATAATGTCAGGGCTCAGGGTAAGCTCAGCATCACAGTATGGACAGGTAACTGCTCCTTACGGAGTGCTATTTGATAGCAATGGCAAGCTTCTTCTGAACAGTTCAATCGGTGTGCAAGCATTAACCACTTACATCCAGCTCGTCAAATATAGTGAATCACCATTAAGTGCAAGTTACTCAACTACCCCAGGCTACTTTGCAGCAGGTGATGCGCCAATGATGATATGGTGGAATCCAGCTGTATTTTACCTTAATAATGCGAACAAGAGCAAGATAGTCAACGACTGGATGGTTGCACCAAGGATGCCTGGAGGCTACAGCGTGCTAGGAGGAACGGGCCTTGCGATAGCAAAGAACACACAGAATAAACAATTAGCCTTAACATTCCTTGCTTTTGCCACAAGTCCTAATGAATCGATCTACTTCAATACTCTAGATAGTCTGATGCCATTCAGATATAGCGTTTTCAACAATGTTGTAAGTTCTCATCCATCCATAAGCACGCAGATAAACAATGTAGCAAGCACCATGACATACAGTGTTGAAGGTTCAGCAAACATACCATCATGGCCTCAGATAAGCACAATATTCAGAACAACCATTCCCTCAATTTACAACGGCGCAATGACTCCCCAGCAGGCAGCTAATGCCATGGCTCAGCAGATAGCATCGATATCAACATAACAGGCAAGAGTGAAACTCTTGGGAATCTCAAGAGTGACTAAAAGAGACAAAACTTGGTTTTTTCTACTTCTTCCCGCTATAGCCTATTTTGTTATATTTTTTGCTTATCCCATATATAATTTATTTTATAATTCTCTTACAACCCAATCAGGCTCAATCACTTCGCAGAATTTTGCCTACATGCTTAGAGACCCCTATCTGCCTACAGTGCTATGGGTTACCCTCCTGTATGTGATAGGTGCAGTAGGCCTTGAGATGCTTGCTGGCATATCGCTAGCTATTATAGCTCAAAACCTTGCAAGCAAGGTTAGAGGTGCATTGCAGATAATAGCTATCCTTCCACTTATGGTACCTCCTGTCATAGTTGGATTGATGTTTCTTTTGCTGTATGACACAAATTACGGACCCATAGATTTCTTTCTGAGGTCTCTTGGCCTGCCTGCAGTAAACTGGCTAGGCAGCACAAACCTTGCTTTGTTTAGCGTTATACTTGCTGACGTATGGAGGTATTCCCCGTTTGTATTTCTGATAATCTTTGCTGCTCTACAATCTGTTCCTTCTCATCTTTACGAAGCTGCCATGTTGGAAGGACCATCAAGGTGGCAAATGTTCAGGCATGTTACATTGCCGATGATCAGACCTGCACTTGTTGTTGCACTTCTCCTCGATACAATAGGCGTGCTGAAGGGTTTTGACCTCATTTATGTTTTGGAGGGAGGAGGGCCTGGACTTGCAACAACTGTTCTGAGCTATTACATTTACATATGGGGGTTCGTATACAATAATGCTCATGTTGCAGCTGCTCTATCAATCCTCTTTCTTGCAATAGTCTTGCTTATAGTTGGATTGACCATAAAGTTCACCAAAATTGAGGAGTATCTGGGGCTGAGGAGAAAGTGAAAGCTAGCAAGGCAATAGTGATAATGATATCGATTGCATTTTTCATCTACTTTCTCTTCCCTATCTACTGGACATTTATAACTTCGATAAAGCAATCTGTAGACATATTCTCCTATCCTCCTATCTTCTTCCCTTCAAAGCCTACATTCCAGAACTATTACGCCCCTTCACAGGAGTTTGGGGCAGTAAGCCTTACGGCTCTTAACAGCATCCCATACATGATAAGCTCCTTTGCTGTTGGCTTAATAACAACAATTGCAGGGACTTTTCTGATAGGAGCTCCTGCAGCATACTCCATAGTCAGGTTTGCAAAGGGAGGTAAGATTTTCAGCAGGATGATACTTTTCATGATAATGGTACCAGCTGCAGCATTCATCATACCATTCTTCCAGATAGTCATTCACCTTCACCTCATAGACACTTGGTGGGGGCTTTCCCTTTCGTATCTCAGCTTCACTGTTCCGTTTGCTACTTGGATGATGATGGGGTATTTCTATGATATACCTGTCGAAGTCGAAGAGGCAGCGCTAGTTGATGGAGTTTCAAGAATGAGGGCATTTTACGATGTAGCCATGAAGATGGTGGTGCCAGGTTTAACAGCAACCTCAATACTTGGCTTCATAACATGCTGGAACGAATTTCTTTATGCTTTAATCCTTACTTTCAGCCCTTATAACTTTTCGTTTCCTCCTGTCGGGTCTCAAACAGTGCCTGTATTCATATCCAGCTTTGTCGTTATAGAGAAGAGCTTTGCATGGGGAGGCTTGGCTGCAGCAGGTCTCTTCACAGCACTTCCAAGCATAATTCTGGGCGTTTATGCTCAGAAATATCTAGCTAGGGGTCTTACACTTGGGGCAGTAAAGGGATAAGCCACATCAAATTATCTCATATATGACTTTTCCATCAGCATCTCTGGGGGCATTTATACCAAGCAAACTGCATACAGTTATAGCAATATCCCTCAGCTCTGGCATAAAATGAAGTTGCTTATTCTCTATACCTTTCCCAGATATTATTGTGAATGCATAATTCTCGAATCCTTCATAACTTTCAGATGGAAGGTAAGTGGTATGATGCCCTCCAACATCATAACTCTCTCTTACAGCTACTTCCAGCCTGTTTTTATCTACTTTATCGAATCTCAGAGATGACACGGTTCCATCCCAGTTGGAGTATGTGGGCTTGAAAAAGAAGAAAGCATCACCGAATCTATCGCTAGACCTACCTGAAGGTAAGCTATTCTTTTTAAGTACGGTTTTAATCACCCTTTCTCCATTCTTAGCGTCTCTTATAGAATAAACGGCATCTATGGCAGCATCGAGCACTTCTTCATATTCCCATCTTTCAACGATTCCATTCTTCTCTCTATTTTTCAGATTCACCCATAAATGAAGTGGGTCATGGTAAACGAATACTTGGCTCCTTTTCATATCAATTTCATAATCTTCGTTATATTTCATCAGACCTGATGATGCAAGCGCAGCTTCAACAGACACATAATTCCAGCAGGGAAGGGCTGAATGGTCTGATGTAACAACAATTACTGCATCCTTACCTGCAGAGCTTACTATCTTTCCTATCATCTTATCTATTATCCTGTATGAATCTTTGTAAACCTTCTCGACTCTTTCCGCATGTTTTTCGTCATATCCAGGAAAATTCCTGCAAAGTGATGATAGGTATGTGTGGTTTAGTGAATCAATCAGATGATAATGCATTATCAGACTGTCAAACCTTTCTTCCTTTAACAAGAACTGACCAGCTTTAGAGAACCATTCTGATTGAAAAGATGCATGCTCTAACACAAAATCTGGAGAAAGGTTCGAAGGACCATATGGTCTCTTTGGGTCTTCTGAGACAAAAGGTGTTTCGAGTCCTTCCATGTATGGTCCAGCAGCTTCTTTAACTTTAATTTCTAATTCTCTTGAGCTGCTCCATCCATTTGCACTGAATATCTGAGTCAGATAAATAGTAAGCCTTTTACAATCATAATTTTTCACAACTTTAGCCCTGAAGACAGCATCCTTCTCCCCTATCCTTGTGTATATCCATTTTGACCATTCTCCTTCTTTTACCTTTGCCTTGAAATCATCACCCTTAAGAATCACAAAAGAATCATTACATTCTAAACCTATTTTCAATATTCCTTCTTTTGTTTCAACATTTATCTTCTTGCCATCTATTTTGATGTATGAAGGCTTGGTTCCCTTTATATCGTTTTTCAGCTCTTCTGGCTGCTCTGTTGAAAATATCTTTGGCTTCGCTATTCTCCAAATGTCTCCCCCTGGGGTAAGCCCTCCTATAACCACTCCATTCTTAAGCTGGCTGGGCCATGCTACAGGATAATTCAGCACTGCAACCTTCCAGCCCGAATTTTCAAGTACAGACCAGAGCATTTCAGAATTCACGAAAGATGAATGCTGTGTTCTCCTTACGTATTGTCCTTCTTCCGCTTTTTCTCCTGGTAAATGGGTAGAGAAGCTCACAACTCCATGGTTGAAGCTGCTTGATGAAGACATCAGAGTAGTCCAGTTTGTAGGAGTGTCTACTGGTATTGAAGGTAAGGACTTGAAGAAGACACCTTCATCGATAAGAGATGCAATGTTGGGAATCAACCCCTCTTCTGAATACTTTTTTATCGAGCCATACATACCTCCGTCTATACCTATGAATACGAACTTTCTTTTCAACGCATTTTTGCTCCTATCTTGCAGCTGATGCCCAGATTGAAGCATTATAAACTGTTGCCTGCTCAAGCAACGTTTAAGACAAGTAGATAGAAAACCTGATACGCAGACGAATTGACAGTCTCAGTGCAAGGGATTACAAAGAAGTATGGTAACGTTTCTGCTGTCGATGATGTAAGCTTCGAGGTAAAAGATGGAGAATTTCTGGTTCTGCTCGGTCCTTCTGGCTCAGGCAAGACCACAACACTGAGGTGCATTGCCGGTCTGGAGATGGTTGACTCAGGAAAGATAATAATAGACGGAAGCGACGTTACAGACCTTCCTCCTGGGAAAAGAGATGTTGCAATGGTCTTTCAGAATTATGCCCTATACCCTTACATGACCGTCTTCGAAAACCTTGCATTTCCCCTCAGGGTCAGAAAATTTTCAAAACAAGAAATTAATTCAAGAGTGCAAGAAGTTGCAGAATTCCTTAAAATTGCTCATCTGCTCGAGAGAAAGCCAAAACAGCTGAGCGGAGGAGAGCAGCAGAGGGTAGCTCTTGGCAGGGCAATAATCAGGAAGCCAAAGGTCTTCCTGATGGATGAGCCTTTGAGTAACCTTGATGCAAAGCTCAGAATATACATGAGGGCTGAACTGAAGAAGCTTCAGAGGGAGCTGAAGACAAAGATGGTTTACGTGACACATGACCAGGCCGAAGCTATGACTATGGCTGATAGAATTGCGGTATTCAACTCGGGCAGAATTCAGCAGCTTGACACTCCTCTTGACCTCTACACCAAGCCTGAAAATCTCTTTGTGGCAGGATTTATTGGAGCTCCAGCAATGAATCTTATCCCTGTCTCAATAGCACAGAAGGGCGATTCTGTATTTGCGGAAACATCAGCCTTCACCTACAGACTTCCAAATGCATTGGCTGAAAAGCTTAAGCAATCTGGACTGCTGAATAAAGGCAGTGCTATACTTGGAGTGAGGCCTGAAGATATAATCGTTGTTCAATCTGGCTCGCCTAATTCATTTGAATTACAGATATTCATGGTGGAACCTCTCGGCTCTGAAACAATAATAGATATCAGCATAGACGATTTACTGATAAAATTAAAGCAGGATAAGGCTATGCATGCAAGTCCAGGAGAAAAGATAACAATATCTTTCAGGGATGAAAATGTGCATGTATTCGACCCATCTACGGGCAAAAATGTAAGCTGAAAAATATGGTTGAAGATGAACGTTTTTAACCCTCTTTCTCTCAATCTGCGATAATGAGAGCAGTCTCCTTTGCAGCATTAATCATAATAATAATCGCAATATCATACTTTTCTCAGGGGATTCAGCTTCTCAGTCCTGCTAACGGAGCATGGATTGCGATAAAGAGCTCAGGTATGTCATCCCAGAATTTCTCAATACAGGGACTGGAGAGAAACGTAACAATAAGTATAGATGCAACTGGCATGGCTCATATATATGCTTACAACGACCACGACCTCTTCTTTGCCCAGGGTTTCTATTCAGCCTATCAGAGACTAGACCAGATGGAATTTGAGGCAATATTGGCTAGTGGCAATCTTAGCAGATATATAGGAAAGTCAGGGCTTGAATCAGATAAGACGATGCTTCTTCTTGGGCTATCAAGAAACGCCTATCTGCTACAGAACAGTCTGAAAATGAACTATCCTTCATACTATGCTCTGATTCAGGATTTCAGTGAAGGAGTAAATTCATACATACACAGCAATTATTATGTAACTCCTTTAGTCTTTAAGCTTGCAGGGATAAGACCTTTTGACTGGTCTCCATTTTATTCTCTGGTATGGCAGGAATACATGAGCTGGTCTCTTACTACAGGCGCAAGTGAACCATTAGCTTATTCTCTTTTATACTCCAGCGTTGGCCCACCTCTAACTGGACAGCTCTGGCCATATTATCCATACTATACTGAAAATGCCACAGTAATTCCAGGAGATGGAGAAGTGAATAACTTTAGCCTGGTCAAGCAAGGCATCTCTCCATCTTATCTCTGGTCTCTTGACTGGGCTCAATCATGGGCGACAGGTGTAAACACTTCGCTTCTTAGTAAATTGACGCCTCTCATTCGTTATGCTCTATCAAACATCTCTGACCCGTACATGTCTTCCTTTGCAAGCAACTTCGTCGGAAGCAACAGCTGGGTGATAACATCTGAATTCAGCTCTACAGGTTCACCAATGCTTGCGAACGACCCTCATTTGCCTCTTTATGCCCCTTCATTATGGCTGCCAGTTCAACTTTTTGACCCCAATTTCAGCGTGGCTGGATGGGAACTGGTAGGAGAGCCTGGAGTGCTGATAGGTCATACTTCCCATACAGCATGGGGATTGACAACTCCTGAAGGCAATTCCGCAAACGTATACCTTGAAATATTAAACGGTTCGAATTATCTTTTTGATGGTAAATGGTATAGAATGCAAGAGGTAAATTACAGCCTGGCAGATGGTACCTATACAGTTTACTATACAAATAATGGACCTGTTATAGCAAGGTATAATCTTGATAACAAAGAGTATGGTGTATCTCTTAACTGGATAGCTTCAAGAGGAGACTCTTACGACTTGATTGCTGAGATAAAGCTTGATAATTCATCTAGCTATCAGGATATGGTCAACGCTTTAAGATACTGGGGCTCTCCTCCTCAGAACTTTGCCCTTGTATCAACAGACCATGCAGGCTACATAACCGCAGGCTATTATCCTCTGATAAACGAGACACTTCCAAACGGAAAAAGTGTACAGGTAATAGGCTCAAGGTCGATTCTTAACGGTTCAACAGCCAAATATGAACCTTCAGGGCTTGTTCCTTTTAATTATCTTCCTCAAGCTACTGACCCAGAAAGAGGCTACATGTTCGCTCCTAATCAACCAACAGTCTGGAAGAATTATCCCTATCCCTTCATAGGAGGTTTCTGGGCTTCTGGAGGGAGAGCTCAGGCAATAAACAACTACATCAGCTCAAAGAGCAGCTTTTCAATTCAGCAGATGATGCAGCTGCAATCCAACATTACAGACTACTGGGCTGTGCAGTTAAACAGGCTGTTCCTGAACTCATTGAGCAATATGAGCAAAACAGCTTTGCAGCAGCAGGCATACAGCTATCTATCTTCATGGAACGGAGCAGCTTCAATTGATTCGATAGGAATGACTGTTTACTGGTATACATTATCTGAGCTTGACAATATAACATATGGTAAGATATATTCTCAATACAATCTGACGAAACTTCCAATGCCGTTCACATCTACAACCATATATTTAGCAATTAACCAGCCAAACTCATCAATATTTGCAGGTAGCTTTGAAAATTCTGTCAGAACTGCTTTCATATCTGCTGTTTCCTTGTTGGAAAGGAGCCTTGGAAGCAATGTCAGCGATTGGAAGTGGGGAAAAGTGCACTTGCTTGAGATACAGAGTTACAGTGCCTTAGCAGAGCTTTCCCTTGGCCCATATCCTATATGGGGCGATAGCCATACAGTAAGCGTTGGAGGAGTGCCCGAAGAGCTTGTAATTCCAGAGCCCTACGTCAGGGTTGGCTCATCTCTGAGGTTAATAGCCTCTCCGCAGACAGGTCAGTTCTATGGCGTAATACCAGGAGGGGCTAGTGGTAATGTACTCAGCAGCTTTTACAGCAACCAGCTTCAATTCTGGTTGAATCATCAATACTATGATATGAACAATCAGACCATAATAGCAAGGTGGGAACTGGGTTGAATGTTTACCACAAGATACTAGCATTGGTTTTAAGCATTGTCATAGCATACATATCCTTGCTTTACACATCTTTCGCTGCAATGGGTATAATTGTAGCTCTGCCTTTATTCATCTTTAGGCCATTAAGGTCATTTGTGGCTGGGTTTTCAATAAGCTTTGTTTCTTCATTATCGATATATATAATTTACCCTTTATCAAAGGTTTCTCAGTTAGCATTGATACTTGGCTCAATTTCAGGAATACCATCAATCTTGGTAATTCTTCTTTACCCCATTCTCTTCTCTCTCCTGACTGCGTTCTCAGGAGTAATGTGGTCAGAAATCATACCTGCAATAAGCAAGAGAAGAAAATCAGGTAGCTAAGCTATCTCATCATAAAGCCTATTCCCTTATGATTGCTAGGAACAGTTATCAGCGCATCATGGTTCTTCAGCAATGCAAGAAACCAGCTGTCATGAAGTTCTGGATGGGATAATGCTGAATCATAAGAGCAGATAGCAGACCATGGCAACTTCTTGAAGTTCAGCTGACCTTCTATTTCAACCTGCAGATTCTTTTGTACTAGCTCTTTGCTGATAGGCCTGTAAAGTCTGCCTACCATTCTGAGAGGAGGCTTGACATTTTCAAGAATGAACTGGCATAGAAAATCAAGTCCCATGCTAGGTCCTAAAGGATGCTCCAAAGGACTCCTGACTTTGGCAACGAGCAGCATCTTTTTTGCTTTGTATTTTTCAACATTTATACCAAACTCCTGCATATCATGAAGCAAATCTTCAGCTTCATCTCTTTCGCTAAGATATACAGCAGGTTGCCCATTTTCCAGCCCATTTTGCATGAATGCAAACTCAGCCTTTCTTGCCGCTCTTGAATCCTCATAGACCAGAAGAGCATGAACCCCGATTTCGATTCTTGAAGCGAAGTCTATAGCATTATCCGTACCTAAGGTTGCATCAAATGCAATTTTGCTATCCCTAGCTGCCATCTCTTTGCCCACATGAGAAAGTCTGATTCTTAAACAGATTGCACGCAAAATTCACTTTATCTGCATAATTTCCTCGCAACTATTGCAGCTACAATCATATTAGCAACATAAATCAAAGCTACAAAATAATCACTTTGATAGAAAGGGACGAAGTAAGTGTTTGATGCTACGTAAACTCCTGAAGCTAGCTTAGCCAAAGTCACATCCGAGCCACCAATCCTGCTGTATGGCAAATCGTCAAAAGGGAGCTGAGGTGTAATGGGGAAGTAAGATGAAAGGCTGTAAATTTTACCTATAGAGCTCAGTTCAAAAGATGCGGAATCTGGCAAAGGGAAACCTAGTGACTTAAAATCTATGGCAGGTCTTGCTAACATTCCATTGCTATATGTCAGGTTAAAGTTGAACATATCAAGCGGCAAGTTTGAATTCTCAACCAGAGAATTCAATGCAGGTATATGCCAGTTGTAATCTATGAAGGCTAGAAGGGAAGTATGGGTCATTATTGTATTTGAAACATAATCCTCCTTAGCATAGGGGGAAACGAGTATCATAGGCACCCTTTCTCCCAGCTGAATGCCCATTAACTTTGGCGGTGCAACATGGTCGTAGTAGCCTCCTCCCTCATCATACGTTATGAAAATGGCTGTAGAATTCCATAAAGGGCTTTCTTCTACCTTCTGTATTGTGTAAAGCATCCATAGCTGACCTTTCAGAACATCTGCCGGAGGCCCCTGGCTATAGTCTACAGCCCCTCCATCTACTGGCATAAGCCAGCTTACTGAAGGTAAATTACCCTTAGAAAGCTGTTCGAAAAAGCTTTGCCAACTTCCAACTTTTGACATATTCATGCCATAAAAGTAAGAAAGAGTGCCTACACCCTTGCTCGGGTTCTGAACATAATACCCCCAGCTTATTCCATACCTGTCAAGCTCAGAAAAGATTGATTGTGAATATGGTATGTAAGGGGGAGGACCATAATCATTAATCACAGACGAATAGCCTGCTAAGCTGAACAATCTGTTAGGTGCAGTCTCAGTCAGCTGGCTTGCAAAATACATATCAGCAATTGCATATTGCTCAGCAATACTCCATTCAATTCCAAGCTGTGAGGAATTGAAGTATGTCATCGCTTGAGGACCTGAATTCTTGAGAAAACCGAGCATAGTTCCATTTGCCCAATCGAGATGATATGCTATGTAGCCTTCCACGGGGTCCTTTGTCACAAATACGCCTTTCGGCACCTGTGTAAGCTCGGGCAATTCTTTGGCATCGATGAGATTGATAGGCTGCTGTATCTGCTGAAGAAGGATGCTATTGCTAGAGTTTATTATTACAGGGGTGTATTTTATGCTGCTTATGGGATACACTCCAAAGAGATTATCAAAGCTATGATTCTCCATCATTATTATTATGACATGCTTTATCGGCGTTGCAGTCTGCTGGGTTTCGGCGATTGCAGGCTGAGAGATGATAAATAAGATGCAAAATATAGCTATCATCTTTTTACCATTTTCCATTCCTATCTTTCTTAGAGATTTTTTGCCCGCACTTTGTGCTGTGGCTAAAATTAACAGAAGAATGAAGAGTCCTATAGTTTCAACACCTAATGCAATTTCTGCCAAGCCTCTATAACCATTCAGCAGGTATATTCCTGCTGAGACGAGAAAGGCGACTACAGAACCAAAGAATACATATCTAGCCTGCTTTGCAATAGCGATCTTTCCTATTGGTAATATGAGTGAGCAGCTGCACGCAAAGAGAAGAAGAATGAGCAGATTGCTGGCTAAGGGGTAGGATGCAACATATATCCTTTCGCTTGCAATAACTAATATTGCGAGCAATAGAGAATAGAGCAACGGTAATCTTGCAAAGACATAGAATGATGCAAGAGAAAAGAGTAAGGAGCCAATTAACACCCCAGAAATGACATAAGGTATCTGCTCCGTAGCTCCTAGAATGATTATCGCGTTTGTAAGGTAAAGGCCTGCGACTACAGATATTCCTCCCAGCACAAAATCGAAAACCTTCAAGCTGCACACGTAGAATAATGCATGGTATTAAAATACTTCAATCATTGCTGATCCTTTCTTCTTCAGGCGGAGGCAGGTTATGAAAGAAATACCAGTACAGAAAGCTGTTAGCTGCTTGAAAAGAAGCAGATGCAAAGATTGGAAGGCTGCTGCTGACCTCTTCCATAACATAGCCTGATATTGCTGGGCTTACTGCATATGGAATTCCCCAGCCTACTCCGCTGCTTATACCAACAGCAGTAGACCTTGATTCCCTCCCTACAACCCCCATCATGTACGATTGCCTGATAGGCATCCCTATGCTGACAAATGCTCCCCTCACTATGTAAAGAGGTGCTGCTATAATGAAAGAAGGCATAAAAGGCAGGCTTGCAAGCATAGCTATCCCTATAAGCCTTGTTGTAACTATCATTCTGACAGTGCCCAATCTTGATGCCATAGCAGGAGCAAAAACGTACGATAATGCACTAGCTATGTTTGAGCCCCAGACCATTACGCTTATAGCCAGCTCTTTAGCGCCAAAATACTGGCTGAACCACAGGGTTATCAACGATAAGGGTATAAGACCCATCCCAAATCCATTCAGCAAGGCTGTAATCGTGAATTTACCTATCAGCTTTGTATTGTTACCATTCCTCTGAATCTGTAGTTTCTGCTCTTTGAGCATAAGAGATATTATAACAGATGCAATCCCAAGCAGACCAAGCAATGTAAAAATTGTTTTGTAAGTCTCGAGAGGCTTTAGTCCAAAGCCAGACATGAATTCAGGCAGGCCTGCAGCCAAGGCACCAAAACTAAATAGCATGGTTCCTATCAGTGCGTTTGTGCTGAAGATTCTGTGCCTGAGCTTATCTTCAACTTTATCTGCTAGAAGAGCCTGCTGAGCCGGCCCGAAAGGTCCACCTCCAGGTCCTCCTCCCCCTGCTGAGCCAGCACCACCAAGCAATGCTCCAGCCAGGAGAAGGGGAAAGGAATGGAAAAGTGCATAATCAAAACCCAGAAAAGCCATCAGAGCAGATGATATGATGAGAAATAGCTTCCTGCTTCCTAACTTGTCTGATAGTATGCCTGACAAAATTATGAGAAAGGCGCTAAAGAAGCCTGCTGCTGTTATCAGTAATCCAATAGTCACTTCTCTGTAGCCCAGGCTGCTGAGGTAGAAGCCAAGGGAGGTATTTACAAATCCATATGCAAAACTTCTGATTCCTCTCAGGGAGAGGAGCAGGTTCACATCCCTTTCTACCAAGCATGGTCATCCTTTAACTGCTTTAATGAGCTTTAGGGGCATAAACCAACACCTCAAAAGGTGAGGTATTTCTAACTTTTCCAAAATCAGTTATTTGTAACATTTCAGAGAACTGATAATAGATGGAGCTTAATTGTTATGATGAAAGAGAATTGTGGTTCAGAATTTGAACCGACCATTCCTTTTAAATTCGCAAGTATAAATGCTGAAAATGCATGCTCGAAGTAAACCAGCTAAGGGTAGTTTACTGCAGCAATGTGGTGCTAAAGGATGTAAACCTTGTTGTAAACGGTGAAAAAGTAGTTCTTGTGGGCCCTAATGGTTCAGGCAAGTCTACACTGTTCAAGGCAATCCTTGGCCTTGCACCTGTCGCCTCTGGTTTGATTAAAGTGTTTGATAACAGCTTGAGCAATATCAAGAATCTTATAGAGATATCAACAAACATAGCTGAAGTGTACAGGATAGCAAACCTGAAAGTTGCAGACATAATCAACGTTTATTGCGAACTTAGGGGTATAGGAAATGCTCAAACATTTCAGATGATAAAGGAGTTCGAGCTAGATGATACATTAGGAAGGAAGCTGCATGAATTGAGCACTGGGCAGCAGAAGATGGTCTGCAATATACTTGCTCTAAATCAAAGTGCAAAACTGCTTCTGCTAGATGAACCGTTTGATAACGTCGACCAGAGCAGAAGGAGGCGTTTCATTGAACTGCTCAAGCGGAGCAATGCTGAATTGCTGATGAGTACGCATGAATTCGAGCTGCTGAGGCTGTTGCCAGGCTGGAAGCTATGTTTCATGCTTGAAGGAAAGCTCTTTGGCATGTTCGAAGTTTCTCAGCTCGAAAGGCTTTACATTTCAAAGGGAAGGCTGGAAAATGCTCTGGCAGTTATGGAGACCAGCCTAGGCATATTTTCAGTCACTCTGGACAAAGGCGATTTGCAGGTCAAGACTGCTACCAATCTCTCTTCGCTGCTGGAGGCTGTTGCTGAATGATCTTCAAGTATCTGCTCAAGTCTATCATTACAAACAGAAGTCTATGGGGATGGGGAGTGATTTTCATGCTCTTCTGGCTTTTGCTAGGCGTATTTGTCTTCTCCACATCTGTCCCCAAACAGATGATTGCTATCCTTTCATACGCATCTAGCTATTACGGAACTATTACTCTCTTCTCCTTTTCCACCATAGCAATCTCAATTTCCTATACTCTCTATTATGGTAGCTCAGCTCTTGCCTATTCCTTCAGATATACAAGGCTGACTCCTCTTGCATATTTCCTTTCTCTTCTAGGTGCAGCATCAGTAATGGCCACCATAATGAGTGCAATAATGCTCTCAGCAACATACGCATTGTTCAGCTGGAAATTCAACTTTAACCTCTTCCCTCACCAGCCCCTGGCTTCACTTGCAATATCAGCCATGTCAGGAGCCTTTATGATGGTTCTTGCTATGGCATTAGTCCTAGCGGTAATAAATTATGCAGGTGTAAAGAATATTACCTTTGTAGGGTTTATACCTTTAATGTTATCCTATATCTTTGGATTCGGACAGCTTTACATAACATTGCCAGAATATCTTGAATATGCTTCTCCCTTCACTGCAATAAGCTCTTTACTTTATGCCACGTATGGAGGCTTTTCCATTCCAAAAGTCTTCATCAATCCATCTGCTGGTACACTCAACCCATCAATACTTCTTCTTTCCCTAATTGCATGGATATTGATTTTGTCAGCTCTGGATACGCAACTTTTAAGAAGAATAAGGCCAAGAGCGATAGAAGAAGCAAGGCAGGTATAGATGAGCGAAGTCGAAACTCTGAAACTTCTAGCCATAAAGGCTCTCAAGTTCCAGCAGTATATTCTCAGAAGGGCTTGGGGACTCTATTACGCTGTATGGTCGCTATCTTTTGTTCTCTGGCTTATTCTTCCCTATTCAGTCTCCATATTTTATCCTAAGGCTGGATTCTATGCTTACCTCTTTGCATACAGCCTTCCGGCTCTTGTTGGGATGGTTGTGACGAACTGGATATTCAGAAGGGCAAGAAGAACGATAGAGCTGAGACGTTTAACCTTTGGCAGAAGCAAGAAGAGTGCTGCATCAACAAACCTGATTCCTTGGCTTATATTTTTTGCAATAATCCTATCTGCATTTATCTTTCCCAATGTTACATTCTACTATGTCTACTCAGGCTTTCTTGTAATCCTCGATTATTTCATTTACAAAACTTTAAGATATTCGTTTGAGCGAATTCCTGTTGAAGGATACATAGCAATAGCTACATTCACATTAAGCGTGGCTATAACAGCTATAGCACTTACCTTCACAAAATCATATTTCATTTTCATCCTCGGTTGGACCCCTTCAATTGCGGGCTGGCTTTTCTCCTCGATTTACTCACTTTACCATGCCCCGGAGTCGATGGTAGAATGAGTGAGAAGGAAGTTGAGCTAAGACTTCTAGGTGAAAGGGTAAATGAGCCTGCTTTGAAATCCTCTGTAAGAATTCTCATTCTGATTTCCTTGGCTTTAAATAAGCATCTCAGCTTTGCAGACCTTTTAGAACTGACAGGACTCGGGAAGGGTAGTCTGAGCAATCATCTTGATAAGTTAGAAGCCTCTGGTCTGATAAAGAGCAAGATTTTAAGAACTTTTGGAGGTTACAGGACAATAATCACAATAACCGCAAAGGGGAT